>Ga0126335_1000269_pt1 | contig 24596 bp, 17 predicted proteins | sample OlaspJWI45metaG_FD_108409 | JGI IMG/M metagenome (GOLD analysis project Ga0126335, IMG submission 108409) | Marine gutless worms symbiont microbial communities from Oahu, Hawaii - Olavius sp. 1 OAHU.JWI-45 metaG | ecosystem: Host-associated > Annelida > Digestive system > Unclassified | place... | reverse complement strand
GGTCGACTCAGCCTTCTACCCTCCGTGGGACGGTAAAATGAGTATCAGCCTTCTGGCTGAGTAATAATAAATGGCGATGGTGGGTGTGGCTACTGGCAGCCGTATACAGGCGGACTCACGGCCAACGTCGACTGGCTTGGCCTGAGGGTTGGCGGCCATATGGCGCCGAACCACATTCATCAGATGAACCGAGTGAACTCTCGCAATGACTTTAAGTCATGATGACAGCACTATAAACATTGTCCTGAGTTATTATTATTATTATTATTATTTCGACTTTCGTCCAGGCGCACTTCTAGGCCTCGGGTCTATATTTTGCTACTACCGATAGATCACATGGACGTTTTGTTACAGAAGCATTTTTTCAAGACCAAAAATAGACTCCGCCAGAATCGCTTGCAGAGCTTACAGCGCTTCTCAGATCACATAGTTGCATTTAGATTCCTTGCGCCGAGACCAGGCCGTCAGAAATTTTCGTCTCTCTGTATTACCTTGGTCGTTTTTAAGCGCGCGTCTAACGTGTTAGACGGGCCCCCTATTGCTATCGCAATTCCGTCCGTCTCGCACACTAGTGATCACGCCGAAACGATTCAAAATATATCCAAATATGGTTAGCACCACACGACGCACTGATGCTCGAGGGTTGTTGTGGTACCGAGGATGACGTTATGGTACCGTAACGCCCCAGTATTGGGTTTAGACCAGGGCGCCATAACGTCGTAGTACCGCAAAAAATCTACAGTGTTTGCATCTAGGATGCATGGGCTGTGATCTGAATTAACCAAGAAGACACGTGCCATCTCTGTTGGAAATTTAATATGTTCTCTCTTGGTGTGGTATTGTATGGTAAGGTATGCTTCGATTTATAAGCAACGTTGTTGCCATAAGAGTCTTTATTGCGCTGTATACGATAGTACTTGGAGAACAACCAGGTTTTCAGGCCATGTCTGTCCTGCTGCCGCGTTGTCTGTTTGCTGCTTGTCCCAGACTGATGCGACGCACAATGAACGATAGTCTAGGGAGCTGTTGCAGTAGTCTAGTCTGAGATAGCTATCATCAGCGCATTATAGTGAGTGCCATGGCAGTGACACACGCACACGCACTCAAGCATTCTGTCATTGCTCTATCACTCTCGCCCGTCACTGCTTCTATTGCTTTGCTCCCAATAACGAGAGTTCGGTACGTTTATCGCACGTCTACGTGCAAGAAAACGCGCCGTGAAGAGTCCACACTGCAGCCGAAAACAACACGAGAACTGGAAAATGCATTTAAATGAGGCGCATGCCTCCGCCGGTCCCCCTCCCCACATGCCTCGGGGGTTTGCCCGGAGCGTTATGTACAGGGGGTTTGTTCGTGTTTGGTCTGTTGAAGACATACAAAGAAATACTGCCGACCGGTAAACTGTGATCACAAAATCACCGACGGACGACACCACCCGATTGAATATTGCTTCTTGTGCAGAGGCATACGTTACCTTATCTTACCTCATACCTTACCGTAGGGGTGAGCTATCGCCCATCGCTAAGATCACTTTGTCAGGCCCAGTGCGCAACCCCGATATTTGTACAGCCAGTGGTCTGGCAGGTGCATAACAAGTGGCCAAAATGATTTGGCAAAGGCCACATAGGGTTGTGCGGTAGTGGTGGGCTACGTGTTACGTGAGTAATTCGTGTGTCCTAGATGACGTAGCGCTGACGCAGAGCGGCGGTCATGGAGACAGTTCACGGCGTCTTTATAGCTACCTCAGCGGCTCCGACAACGATGACGACGACGACGACCGCGGCGGCCAGGGTGCTTCGCGGCGCCATGTTCACGCTCGGCGGCGGGACGGCGACTGGCGGCCGGCACCCCGCGCCGCCGAAGACGACGAGGAGGAGGACGAGGGCGGAGTGTCGAGTCCGAGCTGGATACATAGCGGGACTGGATCAGAGTCCGAGGGAGAACCAGCGGGTCGTGGTCGTGGTGTCGTCGATGGCACGTTCGGCGTCTACTCACGCATCAACAACTTAGGTCTGTCAGTCTTTATGTCTGTCTGTCTGTCTCGCGCCTGCTTGTGCGCTGTGCAAAAACGGTCGAACGGAGCAAGGTGTTGTTTGGGTGTGGAAGCCCTTGAGAAGCCGAGGCACATTCTGTTCATGGAACTCCCGATGCCTCTACGGTGAAGGGAGGGAAGGGGTGAAAATTATGCCCATTACAAAGTAGGCATCGTGTTGGATGGCGCTGTGCTAAGCTAATCAGCCCTTATTTTCAGTTCTTCTGCTCTGGTCTGTGTATGTCAGGGGAGACATTCTGTGCTGGGAATAGTCGCCAGACTCGATTCTGCACTTACCCTTGTATCAAAGAGTCGGTGAAACCAAGAATGCTTATCACTGGAACCGTGTGACAAATGCGTCATGACGTCGTGTGCTTGTGTCACGTCAGCTCACGTTAGATGTCCATGTTTACTGAAGCCCACTGTGCTGCTGCTGCTGCTGCTGTCTGGGCGTGAAACACAGGGCGCTCATAGTTGACGATGGGAGGTTGCGTGAGCGCCTGTCTGTTCTGTCGTTACATTGTGCTGGGTACGGTTGGTCGGTCGGTGTTGGCAACATGAGGCTGTGTGGCGCGCACTCTGCGCAGTTGTACGGCGCGCGCGCTTTGGTGTCTTCATTTGATGATTTCTGTGTTGTTGTAATTGGTAGCACGACGGAGAATGGACGGCTAGTAGTCAGTACGACAGCACAGCAGTACTGGGTATTAATTTGTGCGTCCGTCCGTCTCAGACCGTCTGCACTTTGTTTACATTTACATGGCCAGCCTCTCATGCCATGGAGCCACCTAGTGAAAGCGGAAAAACGTACCACCAGGCTGTACCAGCCTATGCATGCAGCAGCTGTTCTTTTTTCTGTTAACGATAATGATTAACTAAATGCTTTATTGTCGTTTCTATATTACATATAATTTTACTGTGACGAAGTTAACAGTGTTTGAAACACTAGTTATGTGGACTTTCATAATGCTGGGGCAGAGTGTCTGGGGGCGTTCGGTCCGGGGTATTGTGTCTACTGTCCAATGGGCATTAGGTCAAGAATTCACGCTCCTGCTCATGCAAATCAGATACCTATTATATAGCACACATCTCAGTCGCTCAAATTATCTGTAGACGGCTATACAGAATTACAGTGCTTCTTCTGTCATTTCAACACCACAGCATCCTTGCATTCTAGTGTTAACGGCAGTTAATAAGTTCGAACCAACGAAACACAAATGTTAGTGACCGTTTCCACCTAGGCGCTGCGCGTTGCGTTGCGTAAAGTTGCGAATTTGCGAGCGATAGCTATAATAAGCTATTGCTATAGCGACCTGCCACTGTCCGTGCATAGCTGTATGTCATTGTGCGAAAGGAAATTTATGAAGTATATTAGGGATGTACCAGTTATTCGGTTCCGGCCGGATATCCGGCCAGTTTTCACTATCCGGTTCCGCTTCCGGTTTCTTGCACTCAAGAAACTGGATAATGAAACCGGATAATTTTAATAACTTATTTTTTAGTTGATTACTCATTAGTCATTAGTTGACTCCTTTGCTGCGCCATGGATTCAAGCTAGGACATCACAAGCTTAAACTACACCTTCGCAGCAGTCCAAGTCAAACTAGTACTGTCCCCAAACTACCGAGTGCTCACTCATACGGCGTAGTCGACCCGACTCAATTGTCAATGTGACTTACGGTCTTTTCGTCAGTATCCGTTATCCGATAAATTTCGGTCTGGGCCGGATAGTGAAAATTATATCTGGTACATTCCTAAAGTATACAGTACATATAGGCGCTACCGCATACCGACGGTCATGTGGAGGCTGTGTGTGTAGGCTCTGTGTGGTGATATAGTGGGTTGGTGGTGAGTGTTGCACTCTAGACTTGCTGACAGCCGCAGTACATCTGTCTATAAACTATGGATTAGCAGCATCCGGCAGGCAATACTGGCTACACTGCAACAGGTTTCATCCCAGACAGACCACCCAAGTCTGTTTGCCTCTGATCTGAAGCTTATAACGGCATTGCGGTGCGGTGCGGTGCCTGCTGCAGCAGCCGAGTACCAGCTGCAGGTGATACGCATCATTAGCGGTCCGTCGGCTGTCGCCTTGGTGTCACTTCCAGCAGCAGCAGCAGCAGCCGCCGCTGCCTGACAGCATATTTCACAAAACAGAACGACGGCAACGTGACTCAGACATAACTCAACCATGACAGAAAACCCGCTTGACAAAAATCTCATTCCAACTCTAAATCGTCGTTTCCGCTAGCGCTGCGGTTTCTGCGTCTCACGTTGCGTTGCGTTGCGAGTGGATGAAAGCGCTTGAGCTAGCGGGGACTTTCCGGGGCTCGCTGGCTTTCGCCCGGACTCGCTGGAACAGATCGCCGGACTATCTCTCTCACACTCGCTGTCGCTCACCTCGCAATGCAACGGGGCTACGCAACGCATCGCGCGCTGCATCGCCAGGGAAACGGCGCTTAACTCTGCAACACTGACCCTGTTTACCTGCTCGCATGCTGCGGCGTCTCTCTTGTCTTCCTCACAAAATCTCGAAAACTACTAATCAGAAATTGATGTAACCTGGCAGGAGTAATGAAATATGCCCCATGGTGAGCACTAGAAGTGGTTGGAAGTTGGTAACATTTGACCTTGAACGTTAACTTTGAGAGCTGTTTTCGTATTTTTTCAATTCAGGTGCCTGTTGTGCAGCAGCCGAGTATATATTTTGACCTAGCAGCTTCTTTTTCAGTTTGGAGATACGTCTTCAGAATATCTAAATCACAAGTTTCAAGGTCATGTGTCCAAGGTCAAGGTCACAGCAGCGAAAAAGCTGTAGCGTGTAGTTCAAAAACCAATGGCCGGATATTGCTGGGACTTGAACAAAATATCTGTTACGATAACGCTCGAATTAATTCGGAGCTTTTGACATTTTGATCTTGACCTTTGACCTTGAGACATCAGAAGAACGAATTCCTAGGGTTAGGGTTAAGGTAACTTCTGACGGATTTTATGCATCCGCTGTTAGATATGCGCTGGAGGCATTATGTTATCGGATGTGCGAGGTGACCCTCCGTAATTCTATCCTTCTCTCTGTCGCGATGTCCCATACTGCAGCGATGTTGACAAGAAATTCATGCCGACCTTCGTACCGACAACGGTGTGATGTAAACTTGTGACACAGGCGTAGGCATGCACGTCGTTTGGATACATTCTGTATAGTTCTCGTGTTATTCGCCTGGAGTAAACCTTTGTCGTCCTGATGCTAGGGTTTTGTCCGAGAGCTTTTTGTCGGTATCCCTCTTCAGACACGCTGGCAAGGTGTAGGATACGAAGCCACAGACTTGCATCATGTTATTGCGTTACTCATTCGTTATACTGTTACTTCATTTGCCGTGGCTGTCTATAATGTAATAAGGTCTGCGTATGTGACTAATGTTTTTGTCGTCATCTGGTGAATCCTACAAAATGCTACAGTTGTTAGGACATAATTACTGAGACAGAGGCGTACAGGGTTCGTGCAGCCGTAGAGTCGTTGTTGTCAAACTTCAGTTTCACGTATAGATTGTGTAGTAGTATAGAATTGATGAATTGGAAGTATGCAAGTCACCGTTAGTGCCAACTTTGGCGTCGTCCACCGCTGACACTGCCCCCAGATATGTCCCCCGGAAATCAGGTCTCCAAGGACCAACACCCCCAAGTGAGGCGGACACATTTCTTCCGGGGGAGAGGGCGATTGTCTGGACACGGTCTCTCAGATGAAACTTCCAGCGTGTGAGATTTAGCACAGCGCCAGCCTTGTCGCCTACCGGTTTTCAGTGAACTCGGTCCCAAGACAAACCTAACTCTGACTCGGACCCTAAGTCGTGACCGTAATCCTAACCTTAATCCTAACTCTAACCCTTGGGAACGAGTTCGGTTGGGAACGAGTTGACTGTCACCCTTATGCACAATGGCAGCGTGACAGAAATACATGACAAACACAATCATAAAAGCATAAAACAAAATAAAATCAATTGACGCAAATATTCTCTCTCTGTGTTGCGTGAGTGCAGCGACTCTACCAATGCCGTCAATTCCTCCACCGCCGTCAGACCCGTACGACGAACACGACGATGACGACGACCGGCGACAGCGGCCGGCTGTTCCCCCACGACGACCGACTGTCCCGGCGTCAGCCCGGATATCGGCGGCGTCGTGCGGTCCGGCGCGCGGTCGCCGTCACGCGGGCAGCGACGCCACGGCGCCGTCGCCTCTGTCGGTCGATCACGACGTCTGTCTAGATACGACTTCATTCATAGTCTCACAGACTGCAGGCAAGTATTCGCCGCGACGGCGCCACGCTCTGCTGAGTGTATTGTATTCTCTCGAAGAGTTTACGACTGTTGTATACCGACAACTGACATAAAACCAACCGCGAAGAACCAATACAAATTAGTAAAAAATGAAATAAAACAACTTTCCTCTCTGCCTTTGCTCTGTTCATGTATGTGTTTGATAGTCAGGCCTACTCGTCAAAAGATCCAAAAAACAAGTTTCAGCTGCACAGATGCCAGTTCAAACAATTAGGCCTAAGCTACGAATTCAGTTTTCCTTCAGAGTTAAGTTTAGTTACTCGTCAAAATAATAGAGAAATCAACCTTCATCTCTGCTCATTTTATATACCTACTCGTCAACTCCACCAAGCCCCAAGCCCCTTTCTTTTCAGAGTTCATGGACAATGTTCATTTTATTTGTTTTAGTTGATATAGTGTCGGTTGGTATTCTGTCGGCACCCCGGTATGACGATCTGGGAACTCCGTAGAGTGTGTGAGAGAGAAATTCATTAGTAACAATCCGCCGATGGGTTTTGACGCTCAGCTGACTGGTAATATCACGTGGAAAATCAAAAATGCCATTACAGCGAGGTGGCCTAATAGTTGTTTTGTTGTTTTGCGGATTATATAAATTTTACTCATTTTACCAAATCTGTCGTCACGCATATGCCCACCATTCTGTAGGTCACAACGGAGTTGAGAGTTGACCATGGGTCCATTTCATGTAACCATAGTCTGGGTCACTTATACGTAACTTAAGTACATTTAATTGCAGATGGCGGCATGAATACTGACCATATTGTTAATTTGCAACTGACCTGTTTGAGGTTATTTGGGATAATCGCCGCAGCCGTCTTCAGTGTTATAAGTGAGTGAGTGGCATGACGAATGATGCACATTGTATCGTCGATTGGACGTTACACAGTCGAGTCATGTGTGTGCTATGCTGCAGGTCGAGATCTGATGCGACCCAACATGTCTGCTGGTCTCGGCCCTACCTGTCTTTCTACCCTCATAGCTGCTCCGACGTTCCCTCGAACTGTACCACGCCACGCGGCTTCCAACACACTACAGCGTCACAGCCGCACGCCAGCCGTAGATAACGGCCTTCTGGACCCGGTTGTGCCGCCCGCCACCTACCATCAGAGGAAACAGTTGTCTCAGACATCGGTCGACGGTCCGCTACGCTCCACGACTGCAAGCAGCGCCAGACAGACGCAGAAATTACACAACACCACCGCAGACGACGACAGGTCTGTCCACTCCAGAGGCATCTCGCGGGGGGAGGGGGTCGGGAAGGGGACATACCTCCAGTTTTTGGAGAGGGGGACGTAATGTGATGTGTCCCGAACTTTTGTCACTGTCATCAATAAACAGTAACATTACTGCCATCAGGCGCATTTTTGAACAGAATTGTGGGGCCTACTTCTAAGAGGATGGGAGGGGAGTGGGATAGAAAGGGGATGGGAAGTATTGTATCGGGATAAAGCGCCACTGGAACATGTGTACTTCATGTGTATGCTCTCTTCTGAGGATAAATGAGCAGCTGTCACACGTTTTGTGACTTGTTAACAATTTGGCATCATTTAGGCATTTTTCCGAAGCAGTGTGACAACATACTTATTATTTAACTGACGGTGTGGCGGGAAATACTATGTTGGTTTTTTGGAGGAAGTTTAAAATCTTTCTAGTAGCAAAATAATTTTGAAGATCAGTTGACATTTCACATAGTTCGAGCTTAGAGTTGAAAAGTGACGCGTTTGTGTGTTTCACGGTGTAGGTTAAACTTGACAACGGCACCGTTTGACATCAACTCACTACTGTTGTCGTCGGCGCCTGCCAATGCGGCCGTCACTCAACTTCGTACAACGTCTGTCGTACCACCACCGACTGATCGGAGGTTTGACCCGCCGCCGCCAGCGCCGCGGTTCCGCTCTGCCAGTCGGCGCGTGCAGAAGCAGCTTCAGAGTCGGGCGTCGTGGAAGTGTTTGGCGTTGCTTCTTGCCTGTGTCATTGCCTTTCTTCTCGCCGTAGTCTCATATCTCATTGGTAAGTATTGTTACGTCGTACCCTATTGACTGGCGCTCTGCCGTGTAACAGACCTTATTCTCAGTCTTTCTGTCCCAGTCTGTGTCTGCTAGTATGTATATTTAGTTGGTTGCGTGGTGTAATTGTTAACATCGTTGGTCTGATCAACGAAGTTAATCAACATCGGCCCGGTTAATACTTGGATGGGTGACCATCTTCGGACTGGTAAACCATCTAGATATATGACCAGCTAACTAGGTCGACTCAGCCTTCCATCCTTCTGGGTCGGTAAAATGAAGAGCCGTTTTGGCTGATAAACGCGTGAGTGGCAGGTAACACTGTGAGGTTTCTTACAATGCGTGCCATACCTCAGCGCTTCTGTGATGTGGTTGCCTCATAAAGAGGTGCTATATCAAATGTCAGTTACCATTACCTTTACCTTTATTTGTCTACAATTTTGCAGTGGCAAGTTCCTGCTGTTGTATGCATGACATAGTGTCACTTGTCATTTATTGGCTGGCACAGTAGATGGGTGTCACGCTAATATGTCTACCCTATTATATTCTTTCCCTACCAGTGCCAAAGAAATTTTATATCAAAACTTTTAACTGGCTGGTACCTATTATTGTGGATAATAGTTGTTTGTTATTGTTGTTTAAAATTTGGCTATTGTCAGCAAAAGAGGCATTCAACTGCGTGTATGTTTTGCAGCTGTAAATGTAAACAGTCTGGCATGGCGGCTACGTCCAGCACCAACTGATGATCTCTCTGTTCTTTCTTCAGGTGATCTTATTAGTTTCTACACGTTATGTGTTTCAGCTGTGTGGTAATCTCATGCAGATGAAAAGCATTGCTGCATAGCGCATGTTGGAACTTTGGTAATTGATGCTGCCAGCCAGTGCTCTCAGATACCTCTTTGTTGATATGTGAAGAAGAGCATCGCTGAGCGTACGTCCATCAGGCCATGAGTTTGGTCACTTGACAGCAAAAATTTGACCAGTAATTCGTGGGAACAGACATTATGCCTCCTGGGCTGAGTGCCGATTGCCCCAGGACAGTGTGCCCCCAGTCAGAATGAGATACCGTGTCTGCGAAATGAAACGAGATGTGTAACGTTGTTGCGCGGCCGTGTCAGCAACAACTGAGTGTTTGCTGTGAATTTGTGCAGGCGAAGTGGTGTCTCGAATACCTGCGTCATCCATGACGTCAGTCGTCTATGGTTCAGTCACGTCGTCCAAGGTGTCCTCAGGTGGATTCTGGCCGCTACAGCTGTATGCCGCTGACCCGCGCTTCGTCCTGCTCAACGTGTCTGTGTGGGTGTCGCGTGGTCGAGGCAGTGTGGCTGCCGTCGTGGGGATGTATGCACGACGAGGACTATTTCCATCTCACACGCGTTATGACATCTTTCACATTGTTGATGTTGACCGGCTCAGCAGTCGGCAGTCGTCAACGTCAGTTGATAGCCGAACACCCCGCCACACCGCCTCGAACGTGAGATGAAGTGCTATACTTTCTCGTCCCCGAAATGACCTATAAAGTGTCGAGTGGGACGTTAAACCTCTGCTCACTCACACACTCACTCACTATACTTTGATGGGATGTTTGACAGAATACCAACCGACATACCAGCTGTGAAGAACAACTGCAAACTACATTGAAAAAATGATCAAATATAAACTTTTCTCTGCCTTTTCTTTCTTCGTGTATGCGTTTGATAGTTAGGCTTACTCGTTAAAAGATCGAAAAACCAAGTCTCAGCTACACAGGTGTCTGCTTAAGCAATTAAGCTGCGAATTCAGCCTCCTTTGAGAGTTAAGCTTAAGTTTAGTTACTTGGCAAAGTAACAGAGAAGTTGACCTTCAACTCTGTTCATTTAGTCATTTTACGTACCTACTTGTCAACTGATCTAAAGGTCTCGCTTCACCAAGCTCCAAGCACTTTCTTTTCAAATGTTATGAAAAAGGATTTCTAGCAAAGTTGTAGCAGTGAATTGTTATATTTTAACACATGTACTAGTCGGAACACAAATATGGTGATGGATTGAAGTTGCAATATGGCCGTAGGTTGTAAGAAGGGTGCACAATCTTCTTCACTTAGGGAATGTGCAATTTTGTTTCACGCTTTTGTTTTAAGCTTGCAGTTTGGAATGCGGTTAGAGTAGTGGATTGCAGTTAGGGCTCACGTTAAGTTAGTCAAACCCATGGCCATAAAGCACTGTCACATTACAGCCGTGAGATAGCAGAGCAGATGAAACAGTTTACATGCGGCGCAAAAACTGAAACACCCTTCTGAGTGTATGTGTTGTTGTGTAGGTGTCCGTCGTCAGTTCAGCGTTCATTCAGTTTCTCGATGCCGGAGTCTGGTATATCTTGCTATACAACGACGCCCCATACTCACAACGATTGAGCTTCATTGCGAACATTCAAGGTATTCAAACGTCATTCTATGTCATTTGTAATGTGTGACTGTCTCAAGTCGTCATTTACGATGGCTAAACAGTTTATCTCTAGTTGCTGTTTGGTTTAGTGCAGCAAATTTTTCTGTTGTCTCTAGTAAAGTATAAACTTGACAACTTGTATCGAGCTGTAAGCAAAGCAAGACACCTCAGAAGTGCTTCACATCAAAAAGGTCATGTTGCAAAGTGAAATTTTGAAACGGCGAAATGTTTCTGAAATTCATGAAGTTACTAAGAGCAAGTCAGGCAGACTGTTCCATGCATGTGGTGTGGCGACAATGAACGCGCGGTCACCAATCATGACACGACGTGTTGTGAGGTTGTTGAAGACTATACGGAGAAAAGTAGTGGTTGATTTTGCTGTTTGTAATTCTAGACGTATTGAGTCATGTACAGGTATGTCAGTTTTGTTTGATAGCCTGGACCTGTGTTTCAGATGTTGCTACATTAACGTTTAGTGATTTGGTAATGTTACGTAAATACAGATCACGCAGGCAACAGCTGTCCACATGGTTGCTATGGTCGTGGCGACTGCGTTGATGGACAATGTCGCTGTTTCACTGGCTTCACTGGCTGGGACTGCAAACACAGTCAGTATTGAGCATCAGTATCGACTTCTCTTTCTTCACTTACATGCTGTTGTTGGCAGTTAAGTGTAGTGGGTTAGCGCTTTGGTCGATTTAATGAGTTAATCACCGTCAGGCCCGGTTAGTACTTGGATGGGTGAACGTCTACAGGCGGTCGGCGAGGTGTAATCAGCCAACTCAGCCTTCTGTCCCTTTGGGGTCGGTAAAATGAGAACCAGCTTTGGCTTGGAAGGCAAAGGCATAGCTCGGCGTGGGTGTGCACTGTGCAGATATAAAACTGTGAGATCCATCGACACTGCGTGCCATACTTGAGTGCTTCTGAGATGAGGTTCCCCCAAGACTTTGTGCTATGTCACGTGTCCATTACTTTTACCTTTACCTTTACCTTTACCTTTACTTGTGTCATGTTGTCAGGCGTATGTCCATCCGTGTGTCATGGTAATGGCGAGTACCGCGGTGGTCGGTGTGTTTGTCACGCCGGCTGGAAGGGTCAGGAATGTGACATACCACACACAGAGTGTGAAGATCCGATGTGTAGTGGCAATGGCAAGTGTGTGGAGGGAACCTGTCTCTGTGCGCCCGGGTACCGCGGAGTTCACTGCCAGAATGGTAAGTACCTCCATAGATGACTTAGAAAACTGAATCTCCAGACTTTATACTGGTAGTTCGTCAGTACATGGTGCTAATTTGCACATCCATCCATCAATCGGCCCACCCGTCCGCCGTCACTTTGTTTACGTTTGGCTGGCTGGCCGCACTGCATTAGTGGTGCCACCTGTTGAGTGCAGTTAACAACGTACTACCACCCAAACAGCATCAGTTAGTTCTTGTTTCAGTTTTATTTTTTATTTGTTATTATTTTCACGTTGTTATGACAGTTGTTAGTTCTGTTTATCTTGCTGTCGTCAGACCGCAGTTTGTGTCCTCAGTTTGTTATGGTAGCCTGCGTCATTTTGCACGTTACTGCTTTACTTTGTGTTCGTTATGTTATGTTGTGAGTTATGTCATGTGCAATTGAGTACAGTGGATTGCCTAAGTCCCAACTGTTCTGGTCACGGTCACTGTGTCCGCGGCCAGTGTCTCTGCTATCATGGCTACCAGGGTTCCGACTGCAACGTGTCGGCTGTCATATCTGATGGCAACGGTACAGTTGTCTGTGTGCAAGACTGCTCTCAACATGGTCTGTTTCAGTTCAATACACAGACTTGTCTTTGTCAGGCCGGATGGACTGGCAGCCGCTGTGATACCGGTTCGTTTTATTCATCCTTTTATTTCAGTTGTCATAAAATACGGACGATCATAATTAATACAGTTATTTTTAAACAATAATACCGTACTGTCTTAAAATCTACCAGTGGACAAATCTCAGGCGCAGAACTTCCTGCATGGACGTATTTTTTATTTGTTGTTATAATTGTAGTATTTATCTGAGTTGTTTTGTCTTATCGATACAAGTTTTTTTTTCGATCACACGGTTGTTATTACATTACTATAGCCACTTGCTTTGGCTTGCTATGAAAGATAACAAGAGGCCAAAGTAATTTGGCGAAGGCTGCATCGAATGCACCGCACACACTGCACGCGTTAGACTCTATAACTACAGCCATTCCTAAGATATGTAGGGGATCACAGAAGTTAAAAGTAGGTCCCAGACGCGGACCCGCATATGACCTAATGTTGCGTAGTTTTCGTTAGGGCCCTCTGCCGGCTACATGCAGTCAAAATTTCAACTCTCCAGCTGTTTAGTTTATCTTTATCGTATTTAATATTCTGTTCTTGTTTTTTTTGTTAATGAACATTTGTTTCTTACATTCATGCTTGTGAATTTGTTGTTCGATATGTTTACGTTGTCATTGTCGTCGTTAATCCATTGCAGCAGTTGCACGTTGTTGCCATATAACACCTGAGTACTAGGCCTAAGTAACGCTGAGCTGCGCAGTGTATTCTTTATTTGTTATTCACCAATATGGTAGCATAATTTAAATTATAACAAATAAAAAAGAAAGCTTAACTATTGCAAGCCATAGCTGTTGCTGGCACTCGCTGGCACCCACTCGTTGGTGTGGACGACCCGTAACTCTGTTGACTAGGTTGCGAGTTGAGACAGGGCAGCTCTGTGTCTACATTAGTTTATTAAGTTGAATTTATTAATTGACGTAACTACAGGACCTCCCACCGCATATGATTTGTTATAACGGACAGTGTAACAAATGGCTACTGTAATGCAGTGATGGCCGCATCAAAATGACGCCATCTGGCGAATGAGCAATAACAGTCGCCGGCGTGACTGACAGACACCCACGCTACAGGCTCATGGATCGCAATATTCTTTATCTCATGCATCTGATGCTACCTGATAAAGGAGTAAGAAGCTGAATGAGCAATGGACCGCAGTACCTGCTGCAAGTAGGGGCTGTGGCTAAAGAGTGGACCTAGAAAGAGCAGCATACATCCACTAACATTAGTGATAAATCTCTCATCAGCCTCTGCCGCTAGTTTATGCAAGGTCTATGATCTGTCTATAGTGCAGCACTGTGCTCTGTCTACTCGCCGACTGTTGTCAATTGTTTTTGCGTCGCTGATATACGACGAGTCGAAAAATGGCTAGCCACGCCCGCCTGCTACGCGTCATTAGTGACGTAATTCGAAGACCTCGCGTGCCCTGCTTGGGTAGGTCAGCGTGAGAAAAAGCTCCTGTTTTGGTTTTCCGAGTCGTGTCTGCCGGCGGATAATTATATGATCGATGATGGCGCTAATGTAGCCAAATAGCTCGTGTCGATGGGCGGGTGTGGGCGTATGTGTGCTAGACCTAAGCCGGGACTCTACCGTACGGTAATGTTTTCAGTGTCACTCGTCGCTAACCTGTTATACGATACAGGCCGCCGCCGTCTACTTGTTTAGTGAATGACTGCGTTCATCTAGTACTATTGCATTGCCACTTCTGCTTCAGTCGAGTACTGTGCAAAAATCACGGGACATATCCACATGCGAAGTTGCCTCACGTTTACCCGCAGTCTGCAAACCTATCTGCGCAGTAGAGGATGCGCTATACAGTCACACAAAACTATGGACTGTCGCATTAATACGTTAATGAACGCGTTCGCCGTTAAAAGCAATAATTAACGGCGTAAAGCTGTAGCTCTAGGACTGTACTGGGACAAAAAAACTTTGCAAACTGCCGACCACGCCCAAGTCGGTTGCCTTCCTGAAGAACATAACGTGACTTCACATGATACAGAACGCTCATTCGGCGTTTTGTATCTCAGTCCTTACAGATTGGGTAACTACGTAGCGCAGTGGTTAGCGTCGTGGCTGGCGTTTGAGGCCGTGAATTCGACTCTTAGCCCCTGCGCTCTAGTTGCCCACTGAGGCTTGACGATTTGAATAGCTAACAACTGCGATAGCCGTCACGTAGCGGTCCTGGTCAGACTGTTTTCTTACCGCGGTGCTACTTACGCTAACTCAGCCTTCCATCCCTCCGGGGTCGGTAAATGAGGATCAGCTTCGGCTGGAAAGGCAAAGGCAGGTATGGTTCATTCTATTCGTGGATGGGTGGCAGGTTAAACTGAAAGTCCTCAACAACGCGTCGCCCGGCCGTGAGATCAGATCAGCGACTGTGTAGGGCGGCGGCCGTGAGAGACGTTGGCTGAACACACTGTACACTTTTCACCATACACTGTACATTAATGGATTTTCAACTAGTGATGTATGTCCGACCGGCGGCCACGTGGCGCTTTCATCGTGTTCTCCTCCGTCCATGTAGTGTAGCTACTGGGTGGATTAAAGAAATCTCTTGTTTAGCAAGGAATCGGTGGACAGAGTGACAGAGCAGAGCACAGTGATATGAATAAGAGCTGGGATTTGATGCCGTTGATCTGATCGCGATAGGCTGTTTTGAGCTGTTGGTGGTTTAACGTGGACTTGTCGTGGAGTCGGTCTGATTGAGACCGAGTAAGATGGATGAGCCAATTTGCAGTGCTGGGCATGTGATACAGTGATGTAATGATGCAGACTGAGCTCTGCTGTGTGCAGCAGCTGAAACATTGTTGACTTGTCGTAGATGTTGGCGCTAACTTCGTGACTGTTGGCTTGCACACTCTCAGACTGACCTTATTCTCTGTCCCGATATGTACTAGCCATTCTGCCCGTCCAGATGGGCATTATAGCTATAGTTTAAGGCTCGCTGTTTTGCTGTGTTCTGTCCTTGTGACGAATAATCCTTTATATATCTCGCCCGCCCAATTGCTATTCTGCTGCCCGGTCAAAGAATGCACGCTGCCTTCCCGCCGGCTCGCACCGCAGTGTATCGCGCCTCCAGCAGCGAGGCCGACCTGTAGCTAATGCTACCCAAGGGTATAGGCTAGGCTGCCCAGTACCGCCCACGCCTCGCCGGCCGGTGCAGCGAGAAACGAAAAATGCCAAATTTTCTGACCCCTACTTATGACCCCCAAATTTCTTGCGCCTAAAAACATCCCTGGGGCGCTCTGGAGCAACCCTGAAAATTTGGAGGCAATCGCCCCTGCCGTTACCGAGTTATAAGTGAACAAACAAACATACATACGTACATACAGTACATACACACGTGCTGCGTTATATGTATGTATATTTGTACGCAGTTGCATGGCATGGCGTCGTAGCTAGCTGTGCTGGGTGCCACGCTAACATGTCTACCCTGTCGTAATATCGCGCCGCCGGCGTCAAAGGTAAAGAAAAGGTAAAGATCTGACACTTGAAGTGAAGGAACCGCTCAGGTATGGCACGCTTTGTCCAGGGATTTCACAGTTTTACCTGCGCACCCACGCATTTATGCACGAATGGAATGAACCATACCTGCCTTTGCCTTCCCTGCCGAAGCTGGTCCTCATTTATATATACGTTTATTGCATCACAAAGGTAGCACAAAAGTCAATTACAAACAAAAAGATAAAGTGACAGGACAAGGGCAAGAGGTACAGTGTATGTACAAGTACATACAGTCATAACTCGCCAACACATTTAAGCCTATATAAGTCAGCAAACTTACAAAGTATCGACGCCGGAGGTATAGAAGGCTGAGTTGGCCTAAGCAGCACCGCGGTGTGTAAACAGTCTGCCCAGTACCACCGTCATGTGGTGAATGTCGTACTTGTTCAAACCCGCGCTTTTCACTGGGCAAGTGGGTGTACACGTCCAGCCACACAGCTGTTACCCGGAGCATGGGGGCCAAGCTTTGAACCCATGACTTTTTGGGTCGCGAACCACAACGCTAACCACTGCGCCTCCACTTCCGACGTTCTCGTCATGTATGCGTAGTGCGACGTTGGCCACTGCCCCGGTGTGCAGTCTTTGTATTATTTCAATATGTAACTCTAAATATAAGGTTTAATTTAATTCGATATAGGTCTCCAGTTGTTATTGCAGAGTGTTTGGCGGGCTTCGTTTTTTTTTCTGGAGTGACGCTGCGCAGGGATCGACTGTGCTCACTAAACGCTTAACGACTGCAACGTGACGGAGAAGAATTGCAGACGATAACGCCGTTTAGTTGCTGAGCCAGTTGATGGATGGAGCAAGTTGAGTTAAGCCCCGTGCACACTGCGTGCGGGCGGCACCGTACGGTTCGGCAAGAGGCAGTCTGCAGAAACTGAACATGTCTTGAAGAGAGCGGACTGTTGCATACTTTTTGGCGCAAGTGTCCGCAGTACTTCGTGCGGCTCTGCACAGATCCATATCACATGGATGCGGACGCTTGCGTACGCTCCACGGATAGGTGTATGTCTGCATGTGTCCGCGATGCGGTACGGTATCGTGCGGATCTGCGTTGCGGACACGTGCGTCACCGTATGCAGTTTGAAGGGGGCTTTATGACCAGGACAAGTATTGTATCGACTGTACTATAGTTGCGAGGGTGACGCTAATGACGCGTGATTAATGCCGTCCACTCTGCTCTGCAGCAAGTCAAGCACTGAATCTGTTACATCGATCTTAGCGCGCCGCTTTCTGCTCAACGTCGCACGTCGACATCGATTACCTCACTTTGCATGCGTCGATGATCACGCGGCTGTTATTACATTAATATAGCCACTTGCTTTGGCTTGCTGTGAAAGGTAACATGAGGCCAAAGTAAGTTGGCGAAGGCTGCTTCGAATGCGTCGCACACACTGCACGCGTTGGACTCTATAACTATAGCCGTTCCTAAGATATGTAGGGGATTGCAGAAGTTAAAAGTAGGTCACGTGATCCAGACGCGGACCCGCATATGACCTACTGTTACATAGTTTTCGTTAGTGCCCCTACCCGTCTGTGTGCGTGCAAAATTTCAAGTCTCTAGCTTCAGCCGTTCCAGAGATATGAGGGAGATCTAGAATTTAAAAGTGGCCCCCTCCCCCTCTCTGTGGGGGATCGGGACCCACGTCTAACACAGTGCTCCATGGGCCCCCAGGAGTGTTTACGCCAAACAGCATCTTGATCTGTTCAGCCATTTTTGCACAGTGAAGCCCAGATGAGCCTCGTGACGGACGGACACAGACAGACAGACTGACAGACAGACACCGCGAACATCGGTAACAATAGCCTAAAACAGCAATAAAATATAACCTGTAAATTTGTTGTAAGGCTTTTATTTAGTTATATTTTATCTTGTGCTTTTAAAAGTTTTCCTTTTGTTTTTGTTGTTCGGAAATGCTGTGTCTGCTGCTTTGGTGCAGCATTTGACTTGATGTTGTGTGTGTTGTGGTTCTTTATCACTTGGTGTCCTTTGCTGTGTGTGTTCTTTTAATGGCATTTGTCCCATTGTCTGAAAGGAACTAAAAAGTATTACTTACTTACTTACCCCACTGGTCAATGTTGTGCTGTGATGTGCAGAGCTGTGCACGGTAGAATGCTTACACGGCAAGTGTGAACGTCAGAGGTGTATCTGTGAGGAGGGATGGACAGGTGCGCGGTGTGACCTACAGCAGTGTGACAGGCGCTGCGCTCGTCATGGATACTGTAACAATGGGACGTGTGACTGTAGGCCAGGGCGGAATGGCCGTCACTGCTCGCTAGGTATTATCGGCTGGCGCTGTGTCATGCTCATTGCTATGTCTGAGAAGAAGAAAAAGAGAGTCCCACAGGTTTCATTGCCTCTAGTGAAAAAGCTCGTCGCAACACTCTGACCTTTGTGAGCTGACATGGGCTATTCGCCCCATTAAGCCAGTATTCAGGACTCGTAGATACCAGCATATTGACGGTCCTAAGCCTGCTGTGTTGTAGAACATGCCATTTCTTCTCTGGTAGTGGGTGTGACAGACACTATACTCATTTTGTCTATCTTGGAGGGATGCCCAGGCGAGTTGGCCTGGGCGACTGATTAAATACCAAGAGGCTGTCATGGAAAATAGTTATTAATCCTTGACTGGTATATGAGACTTAGCAGAGTGCTATCCAAGTCACCTACCGGCTTGATATTATTTTTTTATTTGTACCTGAATGACACATTCAGCACATATATGTACAGTAAGAAAACTATTAGACAGCCAATAGTAGTAACCAACGACAGGCAAGTGAATAGATAGACTGGTAGCGTGTTATGTACATTGTGTTCCAATAAAAATGTCCACTTTTTATTTTTCTGTAGTGTCTACATGCTTTGACTGATATCTATAAAATTTGATACACAGTATATGGAGATAATCTGCAACACAACAACTACTGATTTGTCCACCTCGCCTATATAACGGTGCCACGCTACCGTGGTAAAATTTAAATTTTGTGATGATAGCTCTGTCAACCAAAGTTACACATTACCATTGCACAAGTCAGAAATATCAAGTTTTTCACACAATTGTTGTCCAGCTGAGGCCAAGTATTACAACAGACATTCACAATAGCCTTCTCTTTCAACCATGGAGGCCTGAAGTATCGGATTTCATCTTCAAGTTGTTAAATCTTTTTAGTAGTTTTGATGGAACAAGTCAGGCAAAATGTCCTAAAACGAGGAATTAATTTTTCCTAAGGTAGTGTAGCAGCATTATGCAGGTAAAGTAGACATGTCAGTAATTGTTGTGTTGCAAATTTCGCAGTATACTGTGCGCCACATATTATTGAAATTGGTCAACGTTTTTAGAACCACGATAATATAAACATGTGGAAGTTTTTTTGGTACATTGTGTACTTTGTGTGCTAAATGTGTGTTTTATTTTTCTGCAATAAAAGGGAACAGCTAATCGTCACATTTTTTTATTTGAAGGGACCTATGCACCTCTCTCACCAAGCAGTAGAATTTGGTACTGTCCTAATAATAATAATGAGAACATTTGTATAGCAGGAAAATAAAAAAATTTCAGATGCGCTCATGGCACGTAAACAAATAATGCTTTGGTTACTGTCCGAATGTCTGCAACGATTGGGTGTGAGTTCACAGATGAGCTGGTAGACTGTTCCGTATCTTGGCCCCAGCGACCGCAAAGTTTTGTGTCCCAGCCTAAGGGCTGGGGAGTGCAGACACACCACATGTGATCTCAAAGTGTATGCTGGTGTCTAGCTGAGGGCTACTGAAACAGAAATAAGCACCACCCAATGAGCTGTGAGGCTCAGTAATGACTTTTACCTCTACACACTTTACTGCAACTGTGGATTTGGTTTTGTGACAGATGGTTGTCCTAACAATTGCAACGGGCATGGATCATGCCACCTACTGAGTGGTACATGGGTGTGCACGTGTCAAGATGGCTGGAAAGGCAACAACTGTGACATTGCAATGGAAATTGATTGTGAAGGCGGACATGACGAAGATAATGGTTTGTAGTGATTCCACCAGTTATCTACCCCACAACACCTTCCAGATATTACCATTCAGCATTCATGATCCACTCGTCGTTGAATATCATATAACTTTCATTATTCACCACTCTTTCACTCTTTCAATTTAGCCTGCAAACTTACCTGCCTTTTCCAGAAATCTTGTCCACCATAGTTTTCTTTCACCCTACTGGCGTGACTTCGCAGATTAGACGATTTGACTCGATTTATATAGCATTTGCATTTCTATTAGCATTATTATTACATTGCTGCACTTTTGATGCGAATAAATATTATTATATATGCGGATGTGGTATTCTAAACTGGCTTGAGTCAGCGTTTGATATTACTTTGTGTCTGTTGTAACAGTAATAGCAAATGTCATAACAAATAATCAGTATTGTATTTATAAGCAAGAAAATAAACGTAAGTAAAGTTTTAAGTGCTACTAAAAGTTAAGTGGTGCTTACGTAAGTGGTGATTTAAGTGGCATTCAAGCCACTGGCACTTACTGAATGTGGTAAAATGTTGCTATTGATGCCACTGTGACAGATGGCCTGGTGGATTGCATTGATCCTGATTGCTGCATCAGTGCATCATGCCGTGAGAGTCTACACTGTCGCACAGCACCCGAGCCCATGGAAATCCTGCTACGCAAACAGCCGCCATCCAGCTCGGCGTCCTTCTATGAACGAATGCGCTTCCTCATTGAAGACAACAGTGTACAGAGCTATGCTACTATCAGCTCCTTCAATCAGAGGTCCACTTATCATGCCTCCGCTTATCACGCCTTAGTTATCAACGTCAATGTGTTTTTAAGACTAAGACTCGGCACCATATGATGTCAAGAATTACTTTTGCTGTCGTACATAATACTTAGTCTAATGTAAAGAAAATAGTATCCAGCTTATTAAGTCTTCTCTTTTTAGATTGTGAGTGCTGAATTTTAGTGACATTTGGACTCTACTGAGAATGAAGGTCTGTGGACTCGGACTTGGATGCTAAGGACTTGGACTTGAACCGAGTGGTATGAGTTTTGTACAGCTACTGATAATGAGTTTATCTGCATTTTGCCGTTTTCAGCCGGGCCTAGTAACGTGCATTGTGCGACCAGTGATACCAACGTGCGGCTGTCTGTTTGTCATGTGGCTGTGCTGTGCAAAAATGGCTGAACGGATCGAGGTCCTATGTGAGGTGAATACTTTGGAGATGGGCTGAAATCCTGCCTCTTCTCAGAGACCTACACCTAATTTTTCTTGATAAGTTGTGCAGAATGTTACAAATGTTTCTCTATGTTGTTGGCATGTTTACAGTCAGGTGTCTGTGGTGCGAGGCAAAGTGCGTGCTGGCGATGGTAGTATGTTGATTGGCGTGAGAGTATCCGTGGTTACTCAACCTCTCTATGGGTTCACACTCACCAGGGAACTTGGCCTGTATGTTGTTTACTTCATATCTATGATTAGATTTACTGCAGTCATTTGTTCACTTGTTTATTCTTTGTCTCTTTTTGTCTTTATTTTCATCTTGAAATTTTCACGCTGTAATCTTTGTTGTAATTGATAAACGTGTGCCAGTAATAATAGTTGTTATCGTAATATTCATTTTTCTATCGTACCAGAATATTTAAACTTCAGAAATGGCAGTGGCTGCATATTATAGAAGAAACCACTGAATACTATTGCTGTGCAATATCGTTGTAGGTTTGACATCCTGGTGAATGGCGGCGGCTCAGTTACACTGAACTTTCAGCGTCAGCCATTCCAGACAAAGCAAATGACAGTCATGGTTCCATGGAACAGACTGGTGACAATGGATGTGGTGACTATGGTACTGGAAGGAGAAGAGGAAGCCAAGGAGGACCCATGTCCAGGCGTTGTTCATGACCACTACAACATGCGGCCTGTCGTGTTGTCAACCTGGCAGCATACACAGCTCGGCTCATGCCCTGATCTGAGTACTGTCATTCCAGAATCTCAGGTCAGTGGTTTTGTGAAGTTTATTTCTGTGGTAGCATGCAGTGGTGTCTTCTGTAATCTTTAGTTTTTAGTGGGCTGGAAATGTATATATTATGATGATGTTTATGATTGTTAGTAAGTGAGTAAGTTAATTTGTGTCTGTGTAGAGTCCTTACAGCTTAAACTGTCACAAGTCGCTAAGCTAGTGTTCATAAGCTCTGCAGAATAGCACGGTCTTCAAGAGCGCACAGAACTGATTCAGTGTCAGTGATGGGTCATGAGCAGACAGCGGCAATGAGTTCCACATCAACGGCTCGGAAGCAGCAGTATTTGTGACTAAACAGTTATTGAAAAAATAAGTAAAACAAACTGCTAAAATGTCAATGTAATGTACATGTGAAGATTCAAAGGAAGGAAAGTGAGGATGTCCACAGCACATTTGTAGACAGATACAGCAGCTGTTCTTCTGCCTGAATCATCAAAACTGAAAATTTCTGAGGAGATTTGTGGAGAAATACAATAACTTTCATTATGTTTGAAACTGACATGATTATTTGAAAATAAGGGTGACGCTTTTTGGTTTGCAGTGTATATGTCATGCTTTTGTGCAGGTATTGCAAGAGAGTTTATCCATTCCAGGAACTGATATTTATCTTGTCTACCGTAGCAGCCAGACGTCTGGTTACATGTCCACAATTCTGATCCAACTAACCCCAGATCACATACCTGAAGATCTTGCCATCGTGCATTTGCGAGTCGTGGTTGAGGGACTTGTGTTTGAACGACAGTTTGAGGCCGATCCCGAGCTCCGATACCGATTCACTTGGGACAGGCGGAATGCCTACAATCAGAAAGTCTACGGGATTGTCACAGCTAATGGTGAGATAGACACACAAATGTTTAGTGTTTTGTATAAAACAACTGTATTTATTTATTTCTGTTTTAAGGTGGCAGGGGATAGAACTGGCAACTACCCTCATATTCCAAGGCCACTGGAAACACGATGTCACTAATGCTTCCAACACCAATGGGCGTCGAGCCTCTGGGACTAGCTTTTATGTGCCTTTTGAGTTACAGCTGATGATTGAATCGGAAGTCAGTTACATTATTTACAAGGTGACCACTGACTGAAACTCAAGCCCTTCAAGTTCAACAACTCAAAAGTGTGGTATTTCGAAGAGCGCTTTTGATTCGGCTTGTGGTTAGCACTGATTGTAGCTTTACTCTGCTTGAACAAGGGTACAAAAGTCTGGCCAAAAGTGGTACTGTAAAGAAGAAAGAGAGCGAAAGTTCTGTGTAGCATGAGCCGCATGCAATGTGCAGGTCTGAAAGAATCGGCCCACTCTGTTTCACAAAAGACAACTTAACCAGTATTTTGTAGTTCTAAACAATGCAAGTTTTTGTGTTTTTTCTTCTGTTTCTTTCTTTGGTTATGTTGTCAGTAGAGTTGCAATTGATTGTCTGGAAAGACTCGTCTCTGAAATGTCAATGTGTCGAGTGGGATGTAAGGCACAACAAGTTCAACTCATTGTAACATGGTGTTGCATGTTACAGTGGGTGTCGGCTACGAGTACATTGGCTGCAGCCAAGTATTCTGGGAAACTCACTCAACAACTATGAACAGTTTTGACATCACCTCGTCTGAGATCGGCAGCTGGAATCTACACATCCACCACACGTACAACTTCCAGGAAGGTCTGTCTGTGCAACAGCACCGTATTACCAGTGATTGTATGTAGTGCACATTGAGTTGTTTGATTACAATTGTGCTGATGAGTCTGTGGCTGCATGCCAGTTCTTTGCATGTCTTGGTAAAGGTAAAGTTAAAGGTAAAGGTGTGGACACTTGATATAACACTTCTCTGCGAGATCCTCGCCACAGAAGAGCTGCAGTATGGAACGCGTTGTAAGAGATCTCACAATGTTACCTGCACATCCTCGCGTTTATCCGCTAATGATATGAACCATGCCTTTGCCTTCCCAAGCCAAAGCTGGTCCTCATTTTACCGACCCTGGAGGGATGGAAGGCTGAGTTGACCTAGACTGTTGACTGTGCTATTACTGACACAGTTCTGTCTGTTTGTCTCGCTATCACACGGGTGATCCACGCCTTCCTATACGGTTCAGGATATTGAAATATGCTTTCACACAATATAACAGAGTGATACACGAAACGAACCTAAGCCGACGGAGGTAACAGTTGCTTGTTCTGACATTTGATGGAGATGTGTCTGTTTTGCACGCGCTGTAAATTTGGCGGCATGGTGTATAATGGTTAGTGATGTTGGTCTGATCAATGAAGTTAATCAACATCGGGCCCGGTTAGTACTTGGATGGGTGACCATTGACCATCTTCAGATGGGCAAACCATCTAAGTAAGTAAGTAAGTAAAACTATATTATAGTGCGCCATAAAGCTGACCTAGCCAGCTTAATCTGCCGCACTCGTAGTGATCAAACCGTTGTCCTAAAACAAAAATCCAGGGTAGAGC
>Ga0126335_1000268_pt1 | contig 24605 bp, 16 predicted proteins | sample OlaspJWI45metaG_FD_108409 | JGI IMG/M metagenome (GOLD analysis project Ga0126335, IMG submission 108409) | Marine gutless worms symbiont microbial communities from Oahu, Hawaii - Olavius sp. 1 OAHU.JWI-45 metaG | ecosystem: Host-associated > Annelida > Digestive system > Unclassified | place... | reverse complement strand
GTACATATTGTCGTCGTCGATGAACTGTATTGCACACAGTGATAATGATAATTTTTGTTGGTGAAAGAATACTGCATCTTGTTCTCTTACAGTAGCATCGCCACGAACTTGGACGAGAGAGGCACCGCTTCTTTAATGTAGCATATAGACTTTGCTCTTCCCTCGCCCTTTTCTTCTGTTAACCAATAACCACATTGTAGCGACCCATAATTCCATAATGTACAATTTGTACAAATATGTTCTATGTAATTTGGAGGGCATAGAGGCTACGGCCTGCGCCTTCGTCTAAACTTTTTTTGCTTTGCTTTGCCGATGAACGGTGGTAGAAGCTGGACTGGGACGCACGGTGTTGAACGTCTTGCCTCGATTTTATCTAGCAAATAAGTTAAATATACGGCATTGCATTCTTTTTCGACAACACGCGCCACATTTAGTGCAGAACAAGCCTATCATAAGCATCATAAGCTCGGACACAAATTGCGACTGACTGCACTGTAACATAATTGAAAGAAACTTCTTTGACTGCGTGGAATTAAGCAGTAACCAGTTTATTATTACATAACCCATTAGGGAACCTAAACTCCGGGCGCTCATTCGAAGCGACGTAAAGATGAGAGGACACATGAATCAACGCGCTGGAATACGGTGGAATGCTATGGTTGTATTCTGTGTCAATCAGGTGGTTGACTCTTGGGCATAAAAGAGCATTGCTGGTTCCGAAAAGTCCAATTCTTCTTTGTCTTCTGGACGGAAGAGATGGCCGCCATTTGCCATGCCGTCGTAGTGGAGCTGGCCGGTCGGCTAAATCCTGTCCTGTTTTGCATAATCTATTTTTAGCTTGACCAATCACATCGCTATAGTGTTTCCGCTGCTTTCGTTTCCCCGTTTTAGATACAGCCGTCTGTTTCGCCGACCTTCGGCAGCATCTAACTTTGTCAATCCTGGCTCATTTTCAAAATGGAGACCAGCAAAAGACGTCAAATACTGACGACGAACGCGTGTCCAAATTTTAGCTTCATAGGCCTTCGCAAACTCGCGCAACATCGATTTTTGTGGTAATTTCGTGAAGCATTTTCGTGACGCACTTCTGTCACTCATAAATTGCACACTATTCAGCGGCAACCCAGTAGGCGCACACCCGGGCGAGATTACTATGGCCGCAGCCGGCCGGGCCTCTGGCCCAGCTGGGTTGCGCCCGGTATAAGTGGTCCGGCCATATCTAATGGCCCGACCGAAAGCCGATGCCGATGTTGATACGAGCATTAGGCCTATGTTCCCTCACCACGAATGACGTGAGCGATTGTGCAAGGCAATAAAGCGTTGTGAGTCTGCATTCTTTGTCTGAAATTTCACCGCGCATTCAAGTTTAACGTCTAAGGTAAGCTCTGCACAGGTATTACAGTATGTAATTTTTCTTGTCGGTCTGTTTGCCATTTTCGTATTTTCTGTTTAATGTCCTTCATCTGGCTATCATTTCTGCATGGGCCACGCCGTGCTGCTGAAATATGGTAAACTCATTGTATTGCGTTGTAAGCAATTGAACCTGTTAGCTTATAACGTAACAGCTACTTGTGGTATCAGTAGAGTACTCGAGTACTAATCGGTAAGATAGTCAACCGAGTACTCGAGTCCAGGGTATTCCAGATTCGCCCAACCCTACGCACGGATATGCGTTGAGCGACGTTGACCTAATTTACCTGCCCGGTGACCCAATTTCCTTTTACCTGCGCGGACGATACCTATTCTATGGCGCGGGGCGTAGCGTAAACGCAGGTGTACGATGTACTGTTTTTATTTGCGAAATGTGATTCTCTCTCCAGATATCTGTCCGTTATAGATCGCCGTAATTCATAAGCGCAGGTAAATGTCTGAAATTAATTGAAGTGAAAATAAACCTGAAAACCTGTTGTTTCTAGCGCTTTGGTCTCGTCTGAAGTGGTCTAAAAGCTTCTTGTATATATATATATATATATTACTGTTGAAAATACTACATTTAAAAATTATCTGGACACTGCAGTTTATACAGAATCATTACATCGTTGCAGTACAGCTACGACTGAAAATACAGTTGACAGTTAAAGTAGTTATACATGCCTCAGTTGAAACTTTTTTTCGGAATAGACATGTCATATATTTGGAATTTGGAATGTATGCAAACTGGTATTGGAAAGTTTTTGTTTTAAAGCATTACATGTTTTGCGTGCAAATAACAAAAATAATGCTGAGTGGTGAAAGACACAGAGGCTTCATAAACCTTATTTCTAAGTCATCTTTACGTAACATTATGGTAAGTAAGTAAGTAAGTAAAACTATATTATAGTGCGCCATAAAGCTGACCTAGCCAGCTTAATCTGCCGCACTCGTAGTGATCAAACCATTGTCCTAAAACAAAAATCCAGGGTAGATAATTACTTATTGTTACAGGACAAATAACGAGCAAGAAAGTCCTGAATTCAGCATGGCCAAGCTGACAGAACCATCTCTGTGGTCATGCCTCCTGCACACACGTTTACCATGGAAAGCTGTGCTTTTTGTCGTTGGACTTGCCACATTAGTGGCGCTCTCTAGTGCAGAAAGAAGTGTCTACGACTGGATGCCATATGATGCATTTGACGAAATTGATGACAGATATCGTGCCATAACTGCACAGAATTGCAGATCAAAGCCTGCATCAGAACTTCGGTTGCCGGAAGGATCTGTTGGTCAGCTGCCGAAGTTTAACCGGTTGCTTAGTTACATTGTGTACCCAAACAGGACCAAGCTGTTGCATGTCCACAACATGGCTCTCAACCGTGCTTTCTTCTTCAGGTAAAGATTGATTTAATAATTTTGTGCTGTGTAAAATGAAGAAAAATGTTTACCTGTGTTGATTTGTTTGTTAGCAAAAGTACTGAAAATGCTGGGGGTAACGAATAATTGCTGAATCTTTTGACTATACTGTTGTTTTCAGTCAGGCATCAGCTGAAGCAGCTAGTGTGTGTAAGTGAATTAATGTTGGTCAGTTCCAAGGAATTTGGTAGAGATTTCAACACTTTGACTGCTTGTTTAGTTTCTTTGTTTTTAGGTTAATTTGTAAACTAAGGTGGCCATTTTTCATTTTAAAAAATTCACAGTTATATGTTAGATCTTGCGTCGTTTCTAGTTTTTATGTTGAATGCACCGTCTTGTTGTATAGCATCCTGATTGCTTGCTGTTGTTATGTTCTGCAGTTGGATCTTTCAGAAACTGAATGAGACAGAGGACTTTATGCTGCAGCCTGGTCTTCTGTACTACTATTTCTCAACAGTTGCTGATGTTAGTGCTAACGAGTATAACATCAATGCCTCCGGCATCTTCTTTGACAAAAATGCTTCATTTGCAACTTGGTACAAGACACTTGCATTCAACCGAACGTTGCCACTGTTTGGACCGCGTGCTTACCGCTTTGATGACTACAATGAACCGGTTGGTTTGTGTTCATGCAGAATTATTTCTCGTTTGTGTAGCATGTTATGTGCCGCTGTGGATCTAAAAATTGTCGATGCAAGACCTTTTAAGAACATGGCAGAGTTAAATTGTTAGGTTTGAAATATCTGTCATTGGCAGAAGTCCAGTCTCATTCGGTATTTTTGTCTTTCAATATATCAAACAGTTGAGAAGACGGGGTACCTAGTGGTGGTGCTGAGGTGGAATACAGCACATAAACTCTGTGCATTGAGCTGCAGTCGATTTGCTCTCATCCATGCTGCGAGCAACTATGCAATTGCTGATTTGGGAATGGAGTGCTGCTGAGTTATCTGGTTAATGAACTTTGAAGGCAAATTTCACCAGCTCCATGAAGCTGATGATGATGATGCTGTTGCTTGGTTTGAAATTTATGACACAAAGTTATAGCACATGCAAAATGACCATGAATGTATGGTGTTTTCTAATATATTTCATAGGATACATGTTCATTTAAGTATATTTGTTTAAGCCATAGTAATCTCATGTTTTGTATGGTTATGATTACTCTTCAATTATTGTTAATGTTATGTGCAGGTGAATTGGATCCGTGAGCCAACTAATCATACAATTAACTGTGATGACTATGGTGCTGGGCCACAAAGCAACTACACACTGAAGGTTTAACTATGTCTCAGAATTGAATTAGTTATGGGGAAATGCAGGAAATATAAATAAATGCCTATTAGATTTTCACTGTCTGTATTTAGAGTATGAATGTATAAATTGTGCTGTTTGTAATGATATAACAATTTTCATTGTAATTAGAGTTTTGTTCAACAGTCATCAATTAGTAAACCTCCAGATGGTAAGTTGTTACTCATGTGAGGCAAATATGTGTAAAAACTACACAGTGAATCGGTGTAAGGTCAAGAATGGTTTCATTACTTTTGAAATGTGCATGTGTGCATGTGTATTGTGTGTGCCATGTAGTCATACAAGACAAATGGATGGTACGACTTGTTTCTTCCGGATGGCTGGGACAAGAAGGGATTGGATTCCACTCGAAAGTTTACGTATGACATAGGCATCAAGTACTCCAATGAAACTGGCAAGTTTTCAACGAACGAGTTTGTTGGTAAAGTGCTGTTTGGTCCTCCATCACCTGGCCAGAAAGAGTCAGAGTGGTTGCCAGTGCTGTTCACGGAGCCATACTTTGACTGTGGGCGACTGGATCGCTGGATCATAAGTGCTGTCTCACCGATTGTTGATCAAGTTCCTCGCTATCTCGATTGGTTCCATCTTCGCCGTGAAACGTGAGTTGAAGATATTTGGGTGACATGGAAGAACAAGTGCTTTTGAATGGTTTTTGAAAGTTTACTGAAACAGATTAGGCATATATCTTATCGCTACACATGGAAAATATTTACATTCTTATTTGGGGATCAATTATGTACATGTATACAGTTGTTTAACAACTCATGAAAGTAACTTGACAAAGGCTACATGGAACTTACTTTCCTTGCCATGGGGGATGTAGACTTTATCTAATACGGTGCTTCTTCAGTTATCACTGATCACAATCATCCACATCTCATGCACTCGATGTGGCCTAGCTACATAGACCTTTACGAGGTCTATGCCTAGATATGATGTCACTTCTGTCTGCACATTGATTTGATAACATGATAACATGAGAGATTTGAATACTTGGATTTGAATACTAACATTGTTATGGCCGATTGCAGTGATTGTGGTTCAGCATTGAACTCGATCAAGTAGGCCACATGAACTGGCTTACGGCAACTGCGCATTGCACCACCGGTTCAGCCTTGAACTTGAGTTTAAACCTAAACTGCTGATTTTGAGTGATCAAGCGCTGAACTTTGCTTTCAAAAAGTTTACAAAATGGTGGTTAATGCAGATAATTACGTGATATTTTTCAGTTTTTTTAGATTAATGAACACAAGCAGACGATGTGAAGTAAAAGAATGAGTAGATCCACCTACAAAATACAACGACAGCAAGTTTCATGCATGATTCTGCCTCTTGAAGCTAACTATATATATGTCAGACAGTTCATTTGCCATCCTTTCACAACATTACATATGCACTGCGAAAATTTTGGGAAATTGCTACAGTATGAATGTCATCCTTCAGGCACCACGCACTGTAGGCCTCCGCCTGCCTGGCCGGCTCGGTCTTTCAGCCTGTGCCGAAGCCTTTACTAGCCACAGCCTGCAAACGTCTGTTGTATGTACGACCACGGATCTGTGATGTCTGATTTTTACATTTGGATGATCAAATTCGAATATTGGGATTATTTAAGGTTATAAATCAATATTTTTACCAAATGTGTTACCAGAATATAGCGAAATGGCGTTAAAGTGCAGTTATTTCGCACTTATTACACACATGATGATGTAGCCATGATGTATAGCAGCCTGTGGAAATTAAAACACGCATGAGAAACGAAATCTGTTTGGAAGTAGGTAGCATCTTCATCAGCTTGCAGACGTGTGCATTTAGCCAATAAGAGTTCGTGAAATTAGGTGACCGTCATATGTCACAGGTTAAACTCAGGTTCAGTAGAACTCGTTCACAAATTCGCGGTGCAACCCAAATTCGTTGAACTCAAAACTGAACTTTTCCCAGCAGTTGAACGAGTTCTGTTGATCCCAAGTTACTTTGGTGCAATCAGCCCTTAGTGTTACAGCATGAAGAAGAGTTGGTATATAAACCTGATGAGTTAATAGTTTCTTAATTTACTCACTTTTTGCATTGGGACTGAGTGGCCATCAGTCATGAGAAAAAAATGCACATTATTACTTTATGGTGATGATGATGATGATGGCAGTATTGGGTGGCTCCGTAGCTGAGTGGTTAGCGTGCTGGACTCAGACTCGGAAGAGCATGGGTTCAAATCGCAGTCACGACGCTGTCGGGTAACAGTCTTAGGCAAACTGTTCACATCCATTGTGCCTCTGTTCACCAAGCAGCAAAATTGGTAGCAGCCTGTTTAAGGGTTGCGGGGGTAACTGCAGGCCTGGCGGACAGTAATGGCAGCCTACCGCCGGGTTTATGACTCACATCACCTGCAGTCTGACTGCCAAGAACCGGGATCAGCTCCACAACCCTACGCTTGGTAATTGAGTGTGGGCTACCTTTACCTTTTAATGATATATGTTGTGCAGTTTTGTTGCGGTGTCTGTTGTGGACATGGAGTTCTTGGCAATCGACTTCAATCCTTGTCCTCCAAGTGATGGAAATGATCCTCCAAATTATTTCTACAACACGTCGCGCTGCAAGCCATCAACTGTGGTTTGTATATAGTTTTGTACATTATTACTGTGTAATGTTGAGTGTCATAGCTGAGTTTCTTGTTGTTTATTTGTTATCTAGCAGTTACAGGAAAAACTGTACCTTTGTTATTAATGTATTGTGGTCTCAATATAGTACGTCTTGCTTTTTGTACATCTTACATCATGCTGCATTTGCAGAATTTCAGGTTGTAATGACTCTTCAGGTTAGCATTTGTTTCGTAATTATACTATGTCAGAGTTGGTTTGTCTTGCAGCTTGCACTGTTATAGAAACTTTGTATTGTGGTTGTATCTTTGGTAAACTTGTTAGTGGCATTGTTCTTTCTGTCTGTATGCTGAAAATTGTACAATGTTTTATTTCTGTTATGCGACCTTACGTTAAGTCTTTGATCTTCGTAATGGCATTTTGTATTTAAAATGTGTCTGTAAGACTTCCCCTTTTATGGTACTACTGTGTTTGGCAAACTTTTCAGTCGGCTGTATTATATGGCAAAAAAGATATCAGTTTTTTTGAGAAATTTGTTTAACATGGCTGCACCCATCTTGCAGATTTCAGATTTGTAGCTGGACACATTACTGCATAACTATTGGATGCTGTGTTTGTTGTATCTGATCAGTGTGAGCCACTGTATGGCTGGGGGTTCCGGCGTGGAGGCTACATCTGCATGTGTAAGCCTGGCTACAGATTGCCGCCATGGCAATATGGACCATTCCTTGGCATTGAGATCGACAGTGCAACAGAGGAAGAGTACAGAAATGGATTTGACTGCGTCCCTGTTGAACGTATGTTAAACATAGTAGGCTTTGCTGTCAACAGTGTCTATTTCCAGAAGTATAAGTGGAACAAAGCCACTTTTCGACAATAGATAACAGTTTGTAATGGAATCTGAGCTCAGAGTATTAGCACCAGCTCTCAGTTTTTGAGCAGTGAGTCTGCTTCTGACCATGTCATCTGGGCATTATATAGCACGAATGCAGAGAATTTTTTCATTGTGTCAAAGGTGCCAAATCTGTCAATCCCTTGCACAGTATGCCAGCCTCTGGGGGGTCAGTATTACTAGTAACATGTTTGCAAGCTTAAAAATGCACACAGTGTCTGATTAAACGTCAAGTTTTGAATCACAAAGCATTCATATATTGTTGAAATGTGTCTTTTTCTGACTTGTATTGTGTACATTGTGCAATTACAGCATCTTATTTTCGAAATTAATTTCACTATGCATGTTTAGAAATGTCATCTAAGAAAATTGTCTCATTTAAACTTGACAGTTTCAGTTGCTTATTACTTTTAGTTGACAATTATATATCTTATGGTCTCACACGTGCATGTATCAGAACACCGATTTGGTAATCTAGCAATGCTATGGTCCTGGTCCAAACAGTGGCAAAGTTCGATTGAATGGAAGTGTCTTGTACCAAGTTGCAAACAAAGCATTTTTGTCAAAGAAGATGCCGGAGCCATTGATGTTATACTCGTTAGCACTAACATCAGCAACTGTTGAGAAATAGTAGTACAGAAGACCAGGCCGCAGCATAAAGTCCTCTGTCTCACTTATGACTTTCGTGACTTATGTTGTGTCAGTTAGTGATCGGCACAGGTTATAGAATGGACTGGTAAGGTTGAAAAATCTTCGGAAATAAGAAAATTAACCTGTTTCTGCCATAATTAGTCAGCTTAGACATGTGGTAAACATAGTGGACGTTTGTGTGTGTCCAGTTCGTCAGGTCATTCCAATTATTCGCAGCAACGATACGAAAGGAACACCTGACATTGACTACTCTCAGCATAGACGGAAACGGTCAGCGGATGATGAGCTACAAAATATTGGCGATCCAACATTATTCCGACAGCCAGAACATGCACGGAACACATACAGAGCTGCCAAGCGTGTTCGAAAAGATGTCCTTCAGTCAAGAATTTTGGAGAAGAAACTTCGCTTTCTTCGTGCAGTTGGTCTTCGAGAGATAGAAAAGAAATCGGCAGGACGGAGAAAGAGAGCAGTTGTTCCAAGGGTTTCATATCCAGTACGTATCGACCAAGTCTCGAAGAAGAAGATTTCCTTTGTACCAAGGTACTTGTTTTTGTTTATGATGTTCTGTATTTGATTTGAATGTTAAGACCATGGTACTACATGCAAGTATCAATATCGTATTTTTCGCAAGTATGAGGGTACTTGTATTATGTGTATCATGTGGTTAAGAATAGTGGAACATAAAAAGATATAGGCATGTTCTGTTTGTAACTGTTGGATGCTTTGTTATGAAGTTGATAATATGCTGGACTTTGCTAACTTTGCCATAGTTGTTGAATATGGCAGTTTTCTTTGATTTTGCCATATGGCTATTTTGTCTAGTATTTAATATATTTAATCTGTATATTTTTGTATAATAGTGTCAGCATATAGTCATAAGTACATGGTCACAGGTACAAGCGAGATACTGCCCATATTCGCCGGAAGCGACAGTCGTTTGACCAGGAAGGTTACGACAGAATGATGCGAATATTAAATCATAAGGAATCGATAACGGAAGACAACTGCCATGAATTCAAGGTTGGCATAGCATTCGATGGCATTAAATAGCTAGTTAATCTAGTTAATTGAAAAACTTTCTTGTAATCATAACAATTATAATTGCTGTTATTATTGTTTGTTTTTTCCATGTAGTGTGGTTGCACTCTGTTGTTACTGTTGTGTAATTGGATTTAGATAGAAATGCATTTACTGTCTGTTAGTGGAACTGTTAGTGTCTAATGAGCACAGAAATTTAAAAAATGTCAAAATAATTTCGTGATACAGCATGATAATATTAATGCCATTTACAGCCATAAAGAGGTGTTACTCTGTATCCCTGTCCCACTTTTCACCCACCCAAAGCCCCTGCTTTTAAAACATACACACATAGGCATACATAAAATCAGACATGCAAACAAAGTCCAACTGGGCACTGCATGAGTCTTTAGCCCAATCCCCATCTCTTGCTTGTATAGCAGGAAGTCCACCATCACGGGGGGTGTGACCATTCGATTAGACAGTGCAGTGTATAATGCCTCCAGCAGCGAGGCCAACCTGTAGCTAATGCTGCTTAAGGCTGTAGGCTAGGGCTTTCCAGTACACCCAGTAGGCCTATGCTGGTGCAGCGGGAAACAAAAAGGGCAACTTTTTGCACCTAAAATAATCCCTGGGGTGCCCCAGAGATGCCCTGAAAATTTGGAGGCAATCGCCCTACCCGTTCCCGAGTTGTAAGGTAACATACATACACATATAATCACAAAGTGCCTTATATATATAGAAGATTAGTCATTTTCTGGAAGATAAAGGGAGTAACTGTATTGTTAGGAATCTGATCTTTACCTTCCTGGTGATGTCGGCTACAATGTGGAGACTGCATTCTCAAACCAGGCCCGAGTGGCACTCCGCCTGTCTCACTTCCTAAGTAACTTCCTTCAGAACATCGACCTCTATGAGGAATACGGCAACCTTCGTGGAGATCGCCTTCTCAACACTGAGCAAGTTTTTGGAGAGGTGCATACTATTTGTTTTTTATGTCTAGGTGGGTGCATGGTTTAGTTTTTATCTGACAATTTTTTACAGCTATATATTGGATTTACAATGTATGTAAATATTCTGACGTTTAATAGTGCGATAGTATTAGGTCATTCAATTGCTGTCTGTTTGCTTTGCCCATATTTCACTGAATCAAGCATTTAACAATTTTGATGGCAGGTGGGTTTTGTTCTAATGTATTAATCTAGACCATTGAGTTCTCCTGCTTAGTAGTGATATGATGAGTAATCAACTTCATGTGGCTCATCTGTTTTGGTAGAGATGAAACTCAGTGTCAACTCTGGCTGCTCAGTTTGGTCATAGCCCTCATCTGTAGTTTTATAGTGAACAATGATGGCCGGTAGCTTTAGATCGGCAACACTTTAGGATATCTCAATCTTTCTGCAGATTCTTACTTTATTTTTACTCGTATCTTGCAGGTGCTGGCAAACACAATGGGTGATCTCATGATCAAAGGAAGCGGAGTCTTCTTTGACATTGACAAATTCCGTGGACCCGATGGAATGACTCGCGAGTATTTTGGGCCATACTCATGGCGCTTCGAAAAGACTGACGTTACTTCTGGTCCAGATAGGTATTTTTAACGTTTATGGTATAACTTTTATGTTGTCAGTGCACTGCAGATACCAAATAATTCTGTGAAATAAACTAGAATGTTGATTGTTTATTAGATAAAGTATTATTTCTATAACAAAAAGCAACTTGAGTGTTGGTTTGCTTTTATTTTTTCATATTTGCATTTATTCAATAATGGTTTTTGATGTTGTGATGTTAGTAAAAATGTCTCTGCTATTTAGCAATTCATAAAATTTGCTTGCTGATGTGTTTATCAGCAACGTGGCCAACACCAACTTCCGTGCTGTTGACTACGCTGGCTTCCGAGAGCCGTACATCAGCGAGCCGTGGTTCAAGAACGTAAAAGAGCGCTGGCAGTCCAACACTTATGGGCTGACAAGGTTCATTGAAAAACCAATGATTCGTTCGGATGTCAATGGCACCAGTCTGGTCAAGTTTGAACTGTTTCCACTGTACTTCCGAGCACCTAAAGAGGAGGATGGACTTTGGTCTGAGCCATACTTTGACTGCGATGGTTATGTTAATGAGTGGATTGTGACATACTCTGTACCATTCTTTGGACTCAACTCTGTCGCCACGGACATCGAGTTTAAGTGAGTTCTCCATGTTTCATTTTAATTCTGTTTAGCTGCTTCATTCTGCAGTAGTTTAGAAGTAAGTCTGGTTAAACAGACAAAAACACTGCTGCAGGTCACATTCAGAACAGTTGCCAGTTCTGCTCAAATCAGCTTTATAATCATACTTGACTTGAATCTAATGAGCATTCATTTGATGTAGGTTAACTCCATCATATCTGTTCGCTTGTTCATTCAGACTTATTGTTTCTGCTAATGTAGTTTTATGTTGTTGACTTTTGAGGGAGAGATGGTACTGTAATGCTGTAATAATTCATGTAACAAACTGTGTCGTGTGTTCTGTAGAGGAGTGGTCATTGTGGATGTACCTCTCAGCTGGCTTGATATTAACCAGTGTCCTCAGGACTACTTCGTGCCGAATGCCTTCAAGGACACTGCACGATGCCATTATGATACCACATACGTATGTAGTAATAACGGTCTCACTGATTGGTGAGTGAGTGAGTAGAGGCTTAGTGTCCCACTTGACACATTTGTAGGCTGTGTCGAATGCATGAGATGCCGACTGTTCTTACCGATGTTCACAGTGGCGGCACATGCAGTGTACGCCGTGTGCACATGGTCATTTGGTGCAGCCTTTGTTAAATTACTTTGACCACTTGTTCATTTTGAGCATGATTTTTTCGGGACAGACAACCCAACCAGAGTTGTCGTCAGAATTAGGTTTCAGTCCCACTGGGATCACTCCACTGACTGGTGATTCTGTGTCTAGGCTACCTAGTGTAGACAGTATGATGTATTACATCTGTATTTTGCATCCCAGTGGCAGGAGAGGCAGAGGGTCTAACATAAGTATGGCCAGTGCACAGGTCCTGCGAGTAGAACAGCTTGTGAATCGAGGTAGGCAAGATAGTTTTTGTCAAGGTATAAGAATCTGTTCAGAATCAGCTACATACATGTGTACTTGACTTCTTTTGTACCACAATTGACTTCTTTTGTACCAAACTTTACCTGCATATAGTCTAATTAACGATTGTGCTTCAGATTGTTTTGGGATTATAAGGTCCAGGTCACAGCTGGACGGCTGACAGGCATTTTGTGTACTCTGTAGCACATTCTCTGAGTCTGAATGATATGCTGTTGGCAGTGTGAGCACCTACCTGGACTGAAGTTTGTCCGTGGCAGTTACAAGTGCAACTGCAAGGAGGGTTATGAGTATCCATTCAATGACAGGGCATGGTACTTTGACGGACAGCAGATGGAGGAAGAGTACCGTAAGATGGTCGTGGGAGACAAGAATACCAGGTCTGTTATGTTTTAGTGCTTATGTGTAGTTTTTTGTTGTCATTCTTTCTTGGTTGTTTTGGGTTAAAACTACTTGTCCACTTACCCATCTTCTAATCAGCACTATTTTAAATTAAATATAACACGTGTTGTTTATAGTTAGAGTACTGGACTTATATTCTAGTTCCTAACATTGTGTTCTGCTTGCTTTATTTATGCGTGCTTGGGGCAATAAAATTATTTCTGCATGTTTAAACATCTCAAATCTAGAAGCAGTTGCAAACATTGTTGCTATTATGACAGATATGAAAGTCTGAGATGTCGAATGTCCAAAGCGAGCACAATGGTCGCAAGTTCTTTGCTTCTGGTGTTGCTGGCAGCTGTATCTGGACTTGTCTTTTTCTAGATTGACTGGAACTGTTTCCTTACAGCTGGTGTAGCTTGTAATATATGTGCCTTTTTGAGACAAACCGAACTGGCAGTAAAATTGTGAACGCTGTTCTGCGTTACTGTGACATACGTTGCATACAGAAGTGTAGAATATGACTCTTGTTAAATGAAATACTGCCAGATAGATAATGTACAGTGTTAGCACAGTTGTTTGCATACACTAATCAGGTTAACTTTCAACTGGTCGATGTGTGGGTGACATCTGCAGTTTTATACTTTGAATTATAAGTGATTGCACTCAGACGTATATTATTACAGTGCAACAGCATGCTGTGTATTCAGTTCTCACCAAGTATGAGAACTCAGTTTAACAGCTTGAATACTATGTAAATGACTTAGTGTGTGTTGTATCATATATTAATTTTTTTATTAGTAACATGCTCACAGGCAGTTTTATGCATCATGGTTTATGATTTTAATTGACAATTGAATAGTTATTAAATTATATGTCTGAGTATATAGCAGTAAATAATTGTATTGTAATGTCAGCAGTTTAATGCAATTTTAAAAAGTTTAGGTTGTAAAAATATGAACACAGGTATTGCATTGTCAGTGCTAACCAATTGTTCAACTTATTTGTATAAACAACCATTTAAAGGTATTTGTATTTTTATAAGCTGCATGTACTGAAAGTTATTTCAGTTATCTTGCTAATTCATGACTTTACTATGATGTTAAAAGTTTAACTGTGCCAGGTAATAGGCTCATTAACTGTCAAATAATTTAGTTATGTTTATATTGATATACCTTATACATTGTAAGAGCTGTTGTTACTGTGAACTATACAGGAAGGTAAATATGATGGAAATAACAGTTTTTGCTCTATGTGAAGTTGCTTTTTCTGAAACTTGTGTGACCTTTTGACAAGTTTACAAGAAATTTGCACTGCCATTTGTAGTGTTATGTTTTTGCACAGCAGCAGTTGTTCCGTACATAAAAAGTGTTATCTTGATATTAGAACTTAGATTTGTGATTTTTAACAGTTTTTTATTTTGCCACTGAATGCATAAAACAGCTATACTTTAATGGGTAATGTAAGTAAAAACAATGACCTCTGTTTTGAAAGTCACATCTTGAGAAAAGTCAAGACTTGTGACGTGCAACAAGATGTTAGGTCTCATCAAGAATCTTGACTATCGGGCATTTTTTGCTATTGTATAAGACTATGATTTGAAGCATTGAATATGCACATATGATATGGATCCTGTTAAAGATTGCAATGGTTAAGAGTTGTGCTACTATAATGTTCCAAGGATTTGCTGGTTTGCCATATGCTGTACGACTTCAGAAATTACATCTTCTATTACGGGTGTAGCCTACAGAAGAGAGAGCGGGAATTTTTAAAGATTGTCCATGGATAATATGAGCCAGAAAGTGTTCTTCACTTACAAGATGGAGCTATTGAAACTGCATTCTCATCTGCAATTAAGGAAGCACAAGCTGTCAAAATGGGACTCGCTGTCGCTGTCTACTGATGTAGTTAACGCTGTCAACACCTTCAAAAACCGTCTCGGTAAGTTCTGGTCAACACAAAGTCTATTATAATTTCAAGGCGAATTTGGTACCGTAATGGCAGCCAATGTCAATATCAAGATGGATAATACAGGCTGTCCAGCCTTCGTCCAGTATCTTTCTTGTGTAACCAAACAGTTTCCGTTTCAAATTAGTCGTTCTACTTTGGTCTCTGTTTGCAACCGGAAGCGTATTATGCATAAACAACTGCAATATTTATGTGCATTATTAATCACATTGCAAAGCATGATGTGATTTGGAATTTTTAAGTTATCACACACGGAGTCACTGTGGTATAGGCGAATTTGTCATTTTATGTTGACTGCACCAAAAGTTCATACACTCTGTACAATGTTGCAGCCAGAAGAAACTGTTTTATCAGAATGCAGTAAGCATTTTTTGTAGGTATATTTTAATCTGCGTAATATGCAGTTTTGTTAGTTTGTTAGCATGCTGGTATTACGACAGTTTTTAAACTGTTCTTATACTTGCACTTTTGCATTAGATATATGTAAATTCTGGTTGAATATTTGTGGTTCAGATTTTGATCCCAGCATTTTTTTGGTTCTGTGGTTTGCTATGTGCACTGAAAGGCAACTTTAACTTGTACATTGTGTTGTGTAGGCAATGATCAGCCACTGCTAGAACCACTTGTATTTCCGTCATCGTCAGAAGAAGACAGCAGTTCTTCCAGGCTACCTTTGCTTCATATTGAGTGTTTGTTGTGCGATAAAGTGTTCATGGAAGATGAGAAGTCAGATATCATAAGTGACCATTTAATGACATTGCATAGTCTTGTTATTGATGAACTACAAGAGATTGCTGATGTACCAAAGTATGCATTTTTTGGCATGTAGTACTACTCATTACTGCACTTGTGCTAAAGCTTCTATCTGTTGGGTTGACGTATGTATTATTCACTTGACTGTCGTGGTATAAGTTTACAACATTTAACATATGCTACGTGTTTGTGGAACTTGAGCTTAATGTATGTTTTATTCTACCTCTTGCCTACTGAAAATAAAGGTCAAATGACACTCTTGTTTAATTTTTGGCTGTTTTATTGCATCTACAGTGTTTTTCTGCAATTGTCATGTTATCATCAGGTACATGCAGTACTGGAAAAGGCTCTTTGCTAGTGGACTGCAGCTGCATGAACTTTGTAATACACAGTGCACAGGTGTGTTAGTTATGTGTGTCTTATGCTATTTAGTTTATATATTGACCATTGAGTGATGTGGCATATTTATATGTTGTTGCCTGTTTATAATAGTAATTTCGTACATTTTGAGAGATATGTGTTTAGGTTTATTTACTAATAAATTTTTACTTATTTTATACTTTGTTGTAATTCAGACAGAGCTGTCAGCTACTGGCTGTTATCATCTGCCTTACCTGAAGACAGAGAAATTCGTGTGGCCATTCAGAAAGAAAAATTGGTAATTTACTATTCAGATTTTAACGTTTTGAGATTTGTGAATGTTATTAGCAGTCAAGCATTTATGTCTACTAGAAACATACTTTGTTTTTTGTGTACGTTGTTTAATATCTGGAAAATTGGGTTACAGCTGAACTGCTAATTTGATGTTTAATGTAGAGACTGTAGGTCTTAGTCTTTCCCGTGATTTTGTGCATGGGACATACAGTTTATTTTGTTTTTGTGCTGTGAGACAAATATCTTCTTGTACAATGTCTTAAAATGTTGAGACAGCAGTGACAGCATCCTGTGTGGTGTCTGTTTAACTTTGCACATGATCTAACCAATGCAGTCAGATGTTTTGGCATCAAATGAGGCCTTGTATACTGTGTGATTGCCCTTTGTGAACAGAATGAAATATTGGATCAACAGCAGAAAGAAAGGGAAGACGGCAGCTTTTCACATGCTTGTCTATTTTGTACTCGACATTTTCAGGGTAACAGGTAGGCTATGTTTGCCGGCTTTTCTTCTATATGAAACAACTTTTATTTCTGCTTAGCACACAGTTTGCTTAATTATTTGACTTATACTTCATAAGTTAAAGTTATAATTTAAATGTCTCTTATTTTGTTTTGTGCTTTGCATATCTGTCTGACTCAGTTTTGATCTTAGACTTTTTTGTGAGCGTTAGCATTATTTATTGGCAAATAGAATATTCTGTTGTAGATGGGATTTGCCATTTGTTAACTGGCATTTTTAAAAAATATTTTGGCATTTTTGCATTATGTGTTCATATTGATAGTACTTGACATGTTTATTGCAGCATTGGTGTTTTCAGTGAATATAGTAGACTTGATGGATTTGTTGTGTACATTTGTACATTTAATTGTGCGATTTGAATTGTCTCCATATTGTTAACATTGCAAATTTGTGATATGTAGGTCTGAGCTATTTTGTCATATGGCAGAATTTCATAATTTTGATGTTGGTGATCCAGATAATTTAGGTATGATCATCATTCTGTTACCGAATTTCATTTACAGAGTTCACACATTCTTTTCTCTGGTCAAAGTAGTATAGTTGCTGTTTTCACTCTTTGTATTGCATTTGTTGAGGAATGTATGGTAATGCAAGCCTGTGTGGCAGTTTACACATAAGAATTTACACAATTTAATGTTTTTGTATCCTGAAGTAGCCTGTAATTGCATTTGACTGTTACGTGTGCATTTGCTATGCTGCACAAATCTTTCAGTGATTTTTTTGATCATTTCAGTGTACACTAGTGAACTATTGACAGTCCTAGAAGAAAAGCTTCAGAGGTTTGTGAATATTGTTCTGTGTGAAACTTATACTGTTGTAGTAGTCCAGTAGGTGTAGTGGTGTTGATGTGTGCCAATATGCAGTCACAGTTAGTTGTCATTTGCTGTTTTTATTTCTTAAGGCAGTTGACAAGGTTTGAAGTTATTTTTAATGGAATAAATTAAAATTGTAATTTGTGATAATATATTTTTAGCAATTTGTGGAAGTGCAAGCACGCAGTTGATGCAGCTGCATTCCAGTAAAACACGTTTTGACTCAGTAACGACCAAAGACACAAGAAGTTCTGAAGACAAGACGCTGAAGTAGCATGTAGACGAGGAATTATTTTTGCTGGCAGTTTCCATGTGTTCAGTGAATGACAGCCATTTACATTGTTAGGCAGTGATAACTTAATGACGTCACAGTGTGATGACGTCACGGAAAGAATGGCTTCAGAGACTTACAGTAACGTCACTTGTTGCTATTGCCACAGATTGGCATTTATCTTCACACACATCTGTTTTGCATGTAGCTGACGGCTGTGTTTGGCTCTGATGCAGTCTAAAGTGCCTGTACTGTGAGAAGACGTTCAAAGATGGTGCAACACTGAAGGAACACATGCGCAAGAAGAGGCACAAGAGATTGCGCAGCAGCAATGTTGACTACGAGCGCTTTTACATTGCCAGCTATCTGGTCTGTGTTTGTAGCAGTGACACATTAATTGACACTTGATTTACATTGTTGAAAGCAGATCTATTACTTTGTCTGCACAATTCTAAACTAAGTTCCTTGGTTACTGAAAATGTATTTGAATGGCTGATCATGTCACCTGGTGACTGCTTGATCTTAGAGGCTTAACGTCCTGCTTGACACTATATAGGTCATTTCGGGGACGATTTTACAGGTCAGATGACCCAACCAACAGCGTCAAAGTACTGAAGGAAGCCAGTCACTGATATTGGCTTCAATCCCACCAGAACCACTCCACTGTGTTACTATATGAACTGTAGGCCAACGCCTCTAGGCTAATCACAGTGTAAGGGTCCCAGTGTGACAAAAACCTAATCTGCTGGACCTATAAGCTGCCTAGAACATCGTGCAACAAAAGTATTGCACTGTACTATAGTAACTACAGCAGCTGTGTTAATGTTCCCTCTTTTACTCCAGACCATCATCAGTAATCAGATGAGGTCACGGAGGTTGAGGGGTCGTCAATGTGTGGAGAGACGCTGTCAAGCAGTCATTGAAGAGCAATGCAATGGTCGTCGATGACTATGCGCTAACTCAACAATGATGATGACTAGGTCATAACTTTAGAGGTGCTTGGACTGACAAAACTGTTGGAAATTATTAATAGTGACAGCACTGTTATATGAAACTGATTTGAAGTGATTTGCGATGTGCAAGGATGACAAACCTAAGAACCCAGACCAGGAAGCATCAGCACTAGCAGATGATGAAGCCGACAGTGATGATGATGATTATGATGATGATGGGGCTGATTCAAGTGTGATGCATTTGAACGAGATGTAAGTTATGTAGCTTACATCATTACGTGCTAACTTGCATCTGTTGGCTGTTGATTCTGTGTATTCAGTACACTTATAGATTGAGTGGCACTGGTAGAGACCAGTCAGCTCACCAAGTGAGACATTTTATAGATATTGCTTGCAGAGATGATGTTACCTGGTTCGAAGTTGTCTAACAGTGTTGATAGACAGAACTAGACAACGGTGATGCCCCAGTAAAAGATGGTGTCACGTAGGATATGGTAAGTTTTGGAATGTTCAGAGGGACACTGAGTTTAGAACTAATAAAGAAGTCAGATTAATGGGCTGATTTCCATTGTTTACTGGAGGTATATTAATGAAATCAAAATGGAACATAATGATAGTAAAATCATGCAACATTCAGTTTCCCAGTATTTTTTCAAAAATTCCTCTCTTACAGGAGTCAGTTTGTTTCTTCAACATTTATTCTTGGCTCGTTTTAATTTAAATTAGTCGCAGTTTTTGAGAGGTGAACTTTTCAGAATGAAAATTATAACTTATCATTTGATGTTACATTTCAGAGAGTGGGCAGAGTGGACTGGCAGTTCAGGATTCGATGCTGTTTGCTTGTTCTGTGACTGTTCCTCTGCAGACTCAAGTGAAATACTCACTCATATGATGGTAAATTTCACTCTTAGTGATTTTTCATTTTGTACAGAAGGGAAATGGAATGCAGAATTATTGTAAGAGATGTTTCTGATTTTATTTACAGATACAGATGAATGGAAGTATATAAGAATTGTCTGTATATTGGCGATATAGTTTGCATAAAGTGAATATGATGCTGTTGTATGTATATGATTTGCTTAGGTTGTACACGGGTTTGACCTTTATCAGCTTGCTTCAGTTCACAATTTGACGTTTTATCAACAGATTAAGTTGATCAATTACATGCGACGTCAGGTAAGTTATTTGCTGTGATGATACATTAATGTCATACATGATAGCTTAAAATGTGACCTTTGCCAAATCACATTGGCAGTATAATGTTACTTGCAGTACTTAGAGCATAGTGTGCAGGGTCATTCAGTGCAGCCTTTGCCAAATCACCTTCGCCTCTTGTTAAATTTTGGTGGTGTCTAGAGAAATTGTGATCCAATAGGGATCATCCATGAAGATGTTTGCAAAATTGGCAAAAAATCTTCTCCTTTCCCTGGTCCTGCTGCTCACATTTTTTCATGGACATCCTTTAATAAATGATCCCATATGAGAGTCACTCAGACAGTAAATGGCCAAGACTTATGACCATTGTTGTGTCTAGATTCACCTGAAAGTCTGCACGTTTTGCTTGGAGTCATTTGAGAGCAGTGAAGCTCTGGTGCATCATCTCAGTGAGTCGGGGCATTCAACCCAGTTACCTGCAGAAAGTATCTTCAGTCAGCCGCAGTAAGTGTTGAATCTTTTGCTGTGCACCATTTTTGAGGTACATGTCAGAAGGATGTAGGTCTGTCTTAACTCACTGTTGTTAAGCCGCATTGAATGAGTGAGACGTGGACTACTGCGATCAATGATCTTTGTTTGTCATGCAGTTCATGTGGGCAGGCTATGCAACAATGGCTGTATGAGGTGGAGACGCCTGGGAACCCAAGAAACATTAGATAGGATCTCCATCCCCCACAGCAAGGGGAAGAGGTACAACCTTTTCCAGATCACTTTGGCCGCTTGTTTCAGTGCTTATAGATAAATGTCACTGATAGTAATGGCTGTGGCATAAGGCAGCAGTGACACTGTAAACCAGACATTCAACGATTCTAGGTTGTATACACTGTACACGTGATACAATTGGTTCTTGCGACGGCATCCTCTTGCGACTAGGCAGTGTGCGACGCAGCTATTAACTTTACCAATCAAAAGCCATTTATCATTTCACATCAGATTTGTTTTGACTGATTTTACAGGTATTTCTTCCCTACATTCGAGAACGACAGCCTGTTGTGCGTGCTGACTGATGCAGACAGTACTAGACAAAACGACAACACGACTAGTGCAGCAACTGAAGTGATTGCTGAAGATCTGCCAGACATTGTTTCTTCACTTATATTGCAATGAGCTGTGTACTCGGACTTCATTCTTTAATAAATTATCACAAAATCAATCAATTAACGGCAATTATCAGCTCCACGTACCTATACATTCTACGTACACAAAATGAGGTGATGAAAGTACAAATGTCATGGTGTTAAATGCTCAGCAACATCAGCATCACATGTCAGTATAATTTGTTTTGTCAATGAGTACCAAGAAAATTAGACTTCTGGACAAACTTGCAACATATGAACAAGTGCAAATATGCTGACACATTGACAGAAAGCACCCAAGAATATGGAGCACTAGTGTTATTGGTGCAAAACAACTAATGGTAACACCAAGGTATTACTGTTAGTATTGCCCCGATACTTCGTAAAAAAAGCACTGCTTTTGGGTACTGGTGACATACTTTGCCCAAATGATACTCCTTCCAATACCAATGCACATTTGAAATCACTGAGAAATGAACATAAAGTGAACAATGGAAATTTATCAAATACAAGTTTTATGTTTAAATTAATTTCAGTTTTTAGTTTTGTTGACTCTGGTTAATTATTAGTATCACCTGAGCACTAAAAGTTGTTCTCAAAGCAGAAATATTCCTTTGTTTTTGAGCTCAAAATTACCATCAGATGGACCAGTATGTGACTGTAAAAGTGTGCACACAAGGTGCTTACTGGCTGCATGTCATGTTTGCCATAACAATAATATATATCTGTTGCTATGCCTATTGTTTTATTCAATCTGCAGTTATACAGGGTTTTTTCGTTAGGGCATAATATCTTCATACTGCTAAAAAGATGAATTAAACACAATACAGTTTATGTAAATGTTAACAAGACTAAAGCAAACGTACAATTTACATCACGTGTTAAATGGCAAGCAATAACCACTGTAAATGTTTCATTTCATGCAGTACAGTAGCTAGCCTCACAATATATTAGCAACAACTATTTCAATAAATACACCTAAATATTCAGTGTTTGCAGCAAGATCAGACAATGTCACAGGCTGGATATCGGGGGATAAAAGTTTCACGATTATTTTACGGGTCGTGTGATTCGCAGCCTGCAAGTTCTTTATAAATTCTTCTGGAGGAAACTGATGAGCAATGTTTCAAAATGTTCATTTGCTTCAGCACTACGAATTCCATGCCTTTCATTTGGATAGACCTGCTCAGAAAACAATTTTCATAACAATAATAAAAGGTAAAGGTAGCCCATACTCGATTACCGAGCATAGGGTTCCGGAGCTGATCCCGGTTCTTGGCAGTCAGCCTGCAGGTGATAAAGCCGGTGGTAGGCTGCCATTACTTTCCGCCAGGCCTGCAGTTACCCCCGCAACCCTTAAATGGGCTGCTACCAATTTTGCTGCTTGGTGAACAGAGGCACAATGGGTGTGAACAGTTTGCCTAAGACTGCTACCTGACAGCGTCGCGACTGCGATTCGAACCCATGCTCTTCCGAGCTTGAGTCCGGCACGCTAACCACTCGGCTAATGAGCCACCCATAACAATAATAGTAATAAATTATCATATAGATAAACTTTGACAGTCCCTGCTGTATGGACCCATTCCTGGACTCGTATCTGTCATGCTGGGCCACTTCTAGCTCCACTGACCGGTAAACAGTCGTTCTGGGACAAGCTGGAACTCCAAAATGACCGTGCACTCGAGGATTCTTTTGTCACAGAAGGTGAGATTTTTGGCTTCAGTAGCGCCACATAGTGGAGATTGGCTTCTGGCTTTCCCTGCTGCTAACTGTGGTCTCAGGCTTGATGACGAAGCAGTGCATGTTGCTGTTGGTATGCAACTTGGTCTAGTTCTGTGTGTCTCACATACATCCATGTGGTGACCAGGTGGATACCCAAGGCCGGCCTCCATGCGATGTGTGCAAAAAGGCACCAGGTAGAATTGCCAGACACCAAGTCCTGAATGACATCATCTGGCAGTCTTTGGGCTCTGCCAGCATTCCAGCCACCAAGGAGCCATCAGGATTGGTCAGGCAAGATGGTAAATGGCCTGACTGGCTCACCTTAATTCTGTAGCAAGGTGGAAAGTCGCTGGCTTTGGGATGTCACTGTTGTCAGCACAGTCGTACGTTGACAGGGCAGGTACTGGTGTGGGAATGGTGGCAGAGTTGGCAGCCGAACGAAAGTTGATAAAATACAGTAATTTGCCAACTAAACTTGCAGCCTATTGCTGTAGAAACTTGGGAGAGTTTAGCTCATCACCCTCAGACTTTATGTCGGCCCTTGGTCATAAAATCAGCAGTGTGTCTGGCGAGGAAAGAGAAACTTCATTCTTGTTCCACCATCTGTCTGTGGCATTGCAACGATTCAATACAGTTCTTCTGCATGACACCTTTGTGTCTCGGGATGATCAGGACCAATAGCCATAGCAGCTCTGTTTTTATTGCTTCTAACTCTTGGGGAACTATATACCCAAGGGTATAAAAAATAAATATAATAAATAATAAAACAATGCTCTTTTTGTAATAGCGTCAAAAAGAGAGCTGTCACTTTATTTCTGCAAGTGGTCAGTGATATGTCCAAATATAGTAGATTAGTAGCTAGCCAAAGCAGACTACCAGCCTAGAAAATGGAGAAACTGCAATTATCACTCTATCTAAGAATCTGATAAACACACAAGGTTTTTTATGATTATGTGGTATATTAAATTAACACCAACACTAACAACCACAACAGAGCCCATAACTCGAATGAGTGTCTGAAACCCAAATCATAACCAAAATTCATCCTTGTAGGTAGAATTGCCAGACACCAAGTACTGAATGACATCATCAAGTCATCATGACCGTGTTGTCAGTAAGAGCTCTTACTTTGCTGTCTCCCTTAATCAACCATAAACTGAATTCTTACAAAATGTGTTGCATTTTTGTAAATAAACTGCAAAATGTAAATAAAATTTTTTGTGACTATTGGATGATTGCCATATTCCCAGGGTAAGTGTATGACTAGGACTCTTAAGATAATCTAACTTTAACTGACCTGCAGTTGATGAGGTTTGCAGGCCTTCACAAGTGCTTCAACAAGGCTGCTGGTGTGGTAGAAGTGTACATTTTCATCAATGAGACCGTGCACAATCAGCAGTCGACCTTCCCTACAGACAACACAGCCACAAACCAAGGATATGGAATACAAATAAGTCACACTAACATCATAGTTTTATTTTTTTCTGCTCGGCTGTTGCTGACAAACCACCCGATGTTTGTGCACGTTGTTAAGAGCTGCCCTCGGGTGAATGACTGCGATTTATTGGCCGCATTTTACGACTTTTACCTACCCATATTCCACCTGATGCCCTCAATGAGGGGGATCACCTTGAGCTATCGGGTTCATATTTGGCGTGGGAAACCTAGAATGGCTGGGCTACAATCTGGTGAAGGTCGCACGATGATCGACTGAGTCATTTGGGCACAATACACCAACGTGACAGACACATAGACAGCCACAAAACGTGACAGACACACAGCCACAGCAAATGCTGCACCAACTCAGTATGTGTTCTGCGGCAAAAATCAACTACATCAGCACATGCTTACAGTTCACAAAGCAAAACCACAATTAACCGTCAATGGCAAG
>Ga0126335_1000266_pt1 | contig 24701 bp, 22 predicted proteins | sample OlaspJWI45metaG_FD_108409 | JGI IMG/M metagenome (GOLD analysis project Ga0126335, IMG submission 108409) | Marine gutless worms symbiont microbial communities from Oahu, Hawaii - Olavius sp. 1 OAHU.JWI-45 metaG | ecosystem: Host-associated > Annelida > Digestive system > Unclassified | place... | reverse complement strand
GGTTGGGGTTCTTTGACGAACGTAAAATGCGAATTGTTGATGATCTCGGTTGCATAAATAGAAAAAAAGTGTAACCCATGTGCCTTTAGAGTTTTGTTACCTATCTACTTTGCAATTCGTACCCAATTCAATCCGGCGGCGGCAGCTTGAACGTTTCCGGGCTGACCGGTTCATTGGCCCAGTACCGTTCTATATCAAGTACGATACGGTCGTTCGTCCCGGATTGAATCACCAGGGTCCGGGGCACCACAAAATTCCCTACTTTACGCGTAGCCCCTATTTCGGCCCGGTATCGCATTTCTCCGGTTCGCCGGAAGGCTTCAATGCGGGTAATGGTCAGCCGGGAGTCGGCCGATACAGCGTTTCGGAAGTAGACCCGCCCGATCCGGTTCCACCACTTTTTCATTACCAGGATACGATCCCCATCTGCTTTGCCGGCAGCAATCATCGCGTGGTCATACTCAAAATCAGGGAGCCGGCCGGCTAAAATGAGGGCCAGACTGTTGACATCCAGGGGGAGCTGCAGGGCCGCCTTGAGACCATAATCCTCCAGCTCGCCTTTCTGAAAAGTCCCCGTGGTGTGGTCTTGCACGGCAAAGCCGATTTCGTCAAGCGCGGCGGTCATCAGCGGGCGCCCATCGAGCCCCAGAACGGTCAAACGAATTTTATCCGGCACCTGGCTGACCCAGGCGACCCGCAGTCGCTGTCGGTTGCCGGAATGGGTTAACTCCAGGCGGCCGATGCCCTTGCTGGTGGTCAATGTCCGGTTGGCATTTTGAAGGATTTGAACCAGTTCGGCGCTGTCTTCTGCGGGTGCATCAGCCGGCCCCGGTACAGCGGCACAGGCGGAGTGCAAAGCGAGTATCAAGGCCAGCAAGGTGCAGCGGCTGAGCATCACTCGGCCGGGCCTCCTTTTAAATCCTGAATTTTCTTCTCAAGCGCTTCCCGGTCTTTCTCCTTGACTTTAAGGGCCCGCTCGTAGCTCTCCAGAGCTTTGCGCTGATTATTCTTTTTCAGGTAGGCATCCCCGAGATGTTCGAGAATGATGGGATCGTCAGAGACAAGCTCAACCGCTTTGATTAGTATTTCCAGGGCTTCTTCGTAGCGCCCCTGCTTGAAGTACACCCAGCCCAAACTATCGGTAATATAACCGTCGTTCGGCTTGTATTCCAAAGCTTTGGTGATCAATCTTTCCGCTTCATCAAGATTTTTACCCATATCGGCATAGGTGTATCCCAGATAGTTCATGGCGCTGGCATGTTCGGCATCCATCTGGATGACCTTTTTCATGGCCGCGATGGATTCATCCTTGTTCCCCAGTTTATCGTAAACCACCCCGAGACGAAATTGGATTTTTACATTTTCGGGATCCTGTGCCTGCCCATCAAGCAGGGCGGCCAGGGCTTTGTCCAGCGCCCCGACATCTTCATAGAGGGTCCCCAGGTAGAAGTAGAATTCGGGCTTGGCAGGGTTCTGAGCAATGGCCTGCTGCATATGGGCAATCGCCTTTTCCGGCTGCTCCTGGTCCTGATATAAAAAGGCAATGCGCACGACGGCATCATCGTAAAATCGGTCCTTGGGTTTCAGTTGTTCCATTTCCTGGATGGCACTGGCCGGCTGTTGCTGTCCTTCATACGCCACCCCAAGCAGATAATTCAAATCGCGACTGGCAGGCCCGCTTTCGAAAATACCGGTCAGTAGGATAACAGCTTCCCGGTAAAGCTTCGGATCAATGTAAAGGCGCACCATATCCCGGGCGACCTGGAGGCCTGATCGGCTGCGTTGTTCCAGATCAGTCAACAGGGGGGTTGCCTCCGCCGAACGCCCCTGGTCGATGTAGAGCAGGGCCAAAGCCAGGGCGGCCTTGATATTCTTGGGGTTCACCGCCAGTACGCTGCGGTACATGTCGATAGCCTGGTCGGTGCGGCCGCCGGCCGCATAGATGGCCGCCAGTTCAAACTTTGGTTCCTCCAGGCCGGGCTTAATCTGCAGGGTTTTCAAAAAGGCCTTTTCCGCGCGGCGCTGGCTCCCCTGCTGCAGATAAAGGCGTCCTAAAAAAAAGTGTCCGGCATAGGCTTGCGGATACCGTTTGACCATTTTCCGATACACGGAAATGGCCTTGGCTTCAGATTTCATCCGGGTGTAGACGCCGCCCAAAAAGAGATAGGCGTTTTGCTGCTCGGGTGCGATCTCGATAATCTTTTCATAGGCGCGCGCCGCCCCTTCCAGATCATTTCTATCCTCGAGCAACCGACCGTAAATATTCAACAAGGGTGCATCCTGCGGGTGCCGCACCAAGGCCGACTCAACGACAACCAAAGCAGCCTGGGCATCTTTCTTGTTCAAATGCAGCAGGGCCAGTTCACGCTGGATGAATGCACTGTCCGGGTCAAGTTGACCGACTTTATCCATCAATTCTATGGCATCTGTCAGCTGACCCTTGTTTTTAAGAAACCTCGAGAGGGCGTAATAATAATACCTTTGGGCGGCGTGATCGGGCCCGGCTGGAGCGGTTTTTTCAACCTGCGGTTTTACCGTTTTCGGCGCGCAGCCCGGAGAGACCGAAAGAAACAATACGGCCGTTAACGCTGCGCAGGCAGCATGGACAAGGCGGCTATTCCGGGGCAATATCGTCTGTGTAGGAGGCAAAATCGGGCAGTCCCTTCTTAAAGAATTCTCGCATTTTTTTGATTATATTTTTTTCGATCTGCCTGACACGCTCCCGGGAAATGCTGTAGCGGTCCCCTATTTCCTGCAGTGTGACGGGACTGTCTGAAAAAATACGCTGATCGAAGATTTCGAGTTCCCGGGGTGTCATTTCGGCCCGGAACTCACGAATTTTCTCATGGAGCAGTGATTCCATCTCCTTTTTGGCCACCTGATCTTCAATCGACGCTTCATCCGTATCCATAAACTCCATACGTTCCGTGTCGGAATCATCCTTCAGCGGTGCGTCCAGGGATACGTCCCAGCCATCCAGCCGCTGATCCATGTCGATGATTTCCCGTTCCGAAACCCCAAGCCTTTCAGAAAGCATTTTAGGCTTGGGATCAAAGCCCTCTTCAATGAGTTTCTGTTTTTCCTTTTTTAGCTTAAAGAACAGTTTCCGCTGCCCCTGGGTGGTTCCTATTTTTACAAGACGCCAGTTATCCATTATAAATTTAAGGATATAGGCTTTAATCCAGAATGAAGCATAATAGGAAAATTTTACATTTTTATAGGGGTCGAATTTGCGGACCGCCTGCATCAGCCCGATGTTCCCCTCCTGAATAAGGTCCAGCAAGTTCTGCATCCAGACTCGCTGATACTCAAGAGCGATCTTCACCACAAGTCTGAGATTGGAGGTGATCAGAACATAAGCGGCATCCGGATCTTGGTGTTCTTTCACCTTGATGCCCAGTTCGCGTTCCTGCTCACGGGTCAGCAGGCTGTACTGGCTGATCTCCGACAGGTACCGCTGCAGCGGATCAAACTTGACGACGGACTTTTCGGTCGCCGCGGCCGGTGGTTTGGCAGCCCCTAGCTTGACAACCGCTTTCTCGGCCGCTTTCTTCGCGGTCTTGGCGTGCGCTTTTTTCGGGGCCTTGGCCGGGGCCTTCTTGGGAGCCTTGGCCGGGGCCTTTTTCGGGGCTTTGGCCGGGGCCTTTTTCGGGGCTTTCGCCGGGGCCTTCTTCGGGGCTTTCGCCGGGGCCTTCTTCGGGGCTTTCGCCGCTGCCTTCTTCGGGGTTTTGGCCACAGTTTTCTTCAACGCCTCGGCCGGCGTTTTTTTAGGAGCCCTGGGGGCTGCCTTCTTTTTAAGCTTTGCCGGCAGCTTTTTAGGGGCTTTGGCCGGCCCCTTTTTTTTGGCCGTCGCTCTCTTTTTTTTCAATGTAAGGTGCCTGTTTTTCGGTAGATCCCGGTTCAAGTTTTTAGTAGACTTGGATACTCTGTTGTGTTAGCAGTCTTCACGCCATGCGCCTGTAGCTCAGTTGGATAGAGCAACGGACTTCTAATCCGTAGGTCGCAGGTTCGAATCCTGCCAGGCGTACCACATAAATTTAATGGGATATCAACAAATTACAGGATCGACGACTAACTGAACGGTGCTTATTATCCCGTTGGTTGATATCCCTTTTCTATTTTTCCAATCCTTTGAGCCATTTGAAACCTTTTAAGCATATCATCATATGACGCCGGCATCAAGACCGGAGTGCACCGAAATTGCATCACATTTTTAGATTTCTGTTTCGGAAAAAACCCGGTTTTTACCCGCGTGTTTGGCCGCGTATAGGGCCTTGTCGGCCCGTTCAATCACCCCGATGTCGGTGTCCCCGGCGCGATAAGCACTGACCCCGACACTGATGGTCAGGGCCAGTTCAATCTCTTCACCGTCCACTTCGACCCGATAGCTGGTTTCGGCAATGGCTTTGCAGATCTGCCTGGCTTTCTTAAGTGCATTTTTCAGGGAAGCCCCCGGCAGGATGACGGCAAACTCTTCTCCGCCATACCGGGCCGGAAAATCTTCCGCCCGGATGTGCTCTCGGCACTTGTGGACCAAGGATACCAGGACGCGGTCGCCCAATGGATGGCCATGGGTGTCATTGATCTGCTTGAAATCATCTATATCGATTATCAACAGAGCAAAGGGGGCCGGCATAACGGAATTGCGCTGCACCAGGTTTTTCATCTGCCGGTCAAAGGCCTTGCGGTTGTAAGCATCGGTTAAACCGTCACGCATCGATTCTTCCCTGGCTTTGGCCAATTCCACGCTGAGGGTTTCGACCTGCTGGGACAGGATCTCCACCCGCCCCTTGTCGCTGGATTCTTTCTGCTTTATGGCCAGCCTGATGTTCTCCACCTCAACCTTCAGGGCACTTTTAATCTTGCGGATGTCATCGAGCCGGATGATCTCTTCCAGTTTCTCACTCTGTTCATAGACCTTGAGGTTGAAATTTTCATTTTCGACATTTACATCGGCCATTGCTTTGGACAGCAGTTCGATTATATCACGGAACTCTTTTTCCCGATCACTGAGATAGGCTTTCTGTTTATCTATGAATTCAGCTATTTCAACCTTATGTTTCTCAAAACGCCGCTCCGGCGGACTCACCCAGCCGCCGACCGTGAGTTTCTCCAGGACGGAATCGAGGCGTTTACGGAATGTATCCGGTTCTAATTCCCGGATATCCAGCGCAGATTCCCTGATAAAAAGGAGCAGTGATCGGGCGGCCCCCACCCAGAACTCGGCCCGGGGGTCTGCGGCCTCCAGTTGTTCATCGTCTGGACCAGCCTGATCTCGCCCCATCAGTCTGGCATTAAGGGCCTGCGCCTCCTTATCCAGTTTTTTTTTACGTTTACCAAACAAACCCATCGATCCTCCACGCGCTTTCAATCTATTAGTGCAATCGGCCTAGGCCACCTTACAAAAAAGCTTATATGCATTTTAATTTTAGATATTTAAGGTCTTTTCAAGGTTAGACTTGTTCTGCTATCTCTTGAATGGCACGGGCCGCCTCACCATCCGGGGTCCGTTCTAAAAAGGGTACCTGTTCGCGTATGGCTTGCCTGACATCCACATCATGCGGGATTGCCCCCAGAAAGCGCAGGTCCAGCTTTAAAAATCGTTCGGCTACAGCCTTCAGATTGTTGAAAACCCCCAGACCTTCGCTTAGATCCGTCACATTGTTCAGAACCAATTGAAAGGACTGGCGGCCGTATTTCTGTGCCAGTACCTTGATCATGGCATAGGCATCCGTGATGGAAGTCGGATCGGGAGTCAAAAGAATCACAACCTCATCGGCAATGCTGGTAAACCAGAGAATCGATGTACCGATGCCGGCCGCAGTGCCGATCAACACATAATCGAAAGATTCCGATACGGCCTGCAGATACGTGCCAATGCGTCCCTGCTCATCCGGCCCCAGATCTACCATTTCCGGTATTCCGGAAGTGGCCGGCAAGACACCGAAATTATCACTTGGAAAACAGATGCTCTCCATGAGGGCGCCGCCTTCCATAACATCCCGAATGGTTTTCTGGACGGAAATACCAAGCAGCAGATCCACGTTGGCCAACCCGAGGTCACCGTCGATTAAGAGCACGCGGTGACCTCTGGCCACCAGTGACATGGAAAGGTTCACGGCAAAGCTGGTTTTCCCCACCCCGCCTTTGCCGCTGGTGATACAGATTGTTTTGGCATTGAGCAAACGATTCATGGCTTCCTCTTTATAAACAGTGACTCGCGCTCCTGGGCAGTCACTTCGGTGGCCGGTCGCGCCACGCGCGTGTGGTCGTAGCAAACCCGGTTGCGGCCCTCTTTTTTGGCAGCCAGCACAAACAGATCCACCCGGTGGATAAAGGCATCTACCGTGAGGCTTTCTCCCTCGCGGTATTCGTCGACACCAAAACTCGCGGTTAGCCGAATGATGTCCGTATTCATCTCGATCGTCACCGCCGCCAGCTCCCGGCGTAGTCTCTCCGCCACGTGGATGGCATCCCGAATTCTGGTATTGGGCAGAATGATCACAAACTCCTCCCCGCCGTAGCGGCAGGGGATATCGATTTTGCGCAGGTTGGTTTTCCAGATTCCGGCAGCCGTCTGCAAGGCCAGGTTCCCGTTTTCATGACCGTAGACATCATTCACCTGTTTGAAATGATCGAGGTCCACCATGATCAGCCCGGTCGAAAGGCCTGTCCGGCGGGTCCGCTCCATTTCGCGCTCCAGGGCGTTCTTTAAAAACCGAAAATTGAAAAGTCCGGTCAATTCATCTACGCTGACCGGTTTGCGCATTGCTTCACGCTCGCGGCGCAAACGCTCCAGGTCCGCCGGCAGTGGGCAGTCCGGATGGTCGTGGGGGCATTTGGGCTGTTTCATAATCTTTTTACAAAATCGGTTATGATGCGGTGTACATGCTGGGAGCCTGCTCCCAGTATGATGCCGTGGCGATTAAAATTTAGCAGCATATAGGTTTTGTCTTTGGAGGCCAGTTTCTTGAAAACCAATCGGGATCCGTCCGGATTCACAACCGGATCACCCTCGGCCTGTAATACCAGGGCGGGAATATCGATATTTTCCAGACGGCTGGAAATGTAGTCCATCAATTTTTCCAGCTGGTGCACCCCCGCAACTGGATTTCTGAAATAATTTATATGGGGGTTTTCGGGCCGGTTTTCAACAAATGTTTTGCGGGCACCATCCAATTTCACTTTTTTCATCAATTTGTTCCAGGCGTCAACGGCCGGTACGAACCGCGCCGAAAGATCCTTAAGCTGCATGGGCGGCGATATGGCGAACACGCCGGCCAGGTCTTTTACCCGAACGGCAAGTTCGAGCGCCAGACCGGCACCATTGGAAAAACCGCCGGCCACAACCTTCCGACACAGGGTACTGATCAGGGCATAGCCGGCATCCACCGATTCGATCCAGTCGGTGTAGCGGCGGGCAGCCAGATCTTCGGGGGCGGTGCCATGTCCTCTGAGCCGGGGTGCATACACCCAATACCCCATGCGTCCCAGGGCCAGGGCCAGCTCCCGGACTTCGGTCGGTGCGGCCAGGTAGCCGTGCACGAGTAACACACCGGTCTTTCCCGGCTGACCCTTGATTAAAAAAGGTGCACCGATGGTCTTGTCATGCGATTCTCCGGCAAGGCTGTATTTGGCATAATCCCGGTTGAATTCGGCCTCCATCTGACCGGTTAACAACCGGGCCACCCGTTTGCGAATCCAGGCATCCGGCGTCCAGGCAATGCGTTTAATTCGGGATAATAGCGGCTGTAGCGGTTCGACTTCATTAGCAATTACGGCGATTGGGTTGTCAACGCGTGCCCGATGAAAATCGAACACCGGCCCAAAGGTTGACTTGTCGCGGGCCAGGCGACCATCGGCCAGGCAGGCATCACATTTATCCACGGCAAGTTCTAAGAAGTCCTTGACCCGGTCATAGCGATCGTCGGTTAACAGATGGGTCTGGCTCTCGGCCAGGCTGTCATGGGGAAACAGATGCATGGCTTCGAAATCAGTTCCGGCAGCCAGAAACGCCTTGCGCTTCAGGGCGTCCAAGTTGATGGAACTCAGGGGCATCAGTTTGAAAATCGATGCCAACAGGTGATCGTGGTTCACCGTGGTCATACTGTAAATCTCCGCCATGTAGCGTTGCATAATCTGCAGGGCCTTTTGGCGCATGACCGGCCTGGAGGGAATCGGCTCATCGAAGTAGATGGGTTTGCCAACGTGGATGTCGCTTTGGATGGCCGGGTGGTCCAGGTACGATTTGACATCCATAGGCCGACCGAAGCGCACATCCACATCGACTCCGGCCAGCAGCATGTTACCCTCGGTCATAAGTTCCTCGAGAAAACGTTCGGGCAGGTCGTTCTTCAACCGGCCCACGAACCGGCTGATCAGGTTTTCCCGGGCCCTGATCGGGTAATAGGTGATATTGACCGGAACAATACGGGTCTGCCCCCGTAAGACCGGCTCCAGATCGTCAATCCCGAATTTCTCCAAAACCCGCAGGGCCTCTTCCGGCAGGACTTTGGCCATAGCCCTGAGCCGCTGGCGATAAAATTCGGTACGCAGGGCCAATGTTGCCGCACCGGAATGCGGACGGTGGTGCCCAGCGGCATGCGCAACGATAAACTTTCCTTTTTCAAAGGTTTTTTTGCTTTTTACCATTCTGCCTTCGGGATAGATGATCCAGGAGGCTTCACCGGTGAGCAGAGACTTGGCCATCAGCAGGTCACGGTCGGGATTCTGGGTGGAGACGACCCCGACACTGTCAAAGAACGATGAGAGAGCCGGGGTGAAAAGATCGCTGGCCGCCAGGGACCAGATATGCTGCCCGGTGAGATTGTGGATATAGGTTGGTAAAATGAGTGTCTCAAGCCTGGTAAAATGGTTGATCACAAAGATATCACTGCCGGGGGTGAGGTTGTCCTCACCATGCACGCGTACCTTGGCCCGGGATAGGCTGGAGAGGGCCTTGACGGCCAAACCGGTTGAGCGATATGCGTAGCGGTTCAAATTACCTCCGGCAACGAGGAGCAAGTGTTGTAGATAGCTTCTTGTCCATCACCCGACATTATGCAAAATCTAAACCGGAAATACAATGAAGCTGCTGAAAAATGTCTATTTTCCAGTCAGATGCTCAAAGCGGGAACATTTTGGAGTACCCAACCACTTAACTCGATTACGTCCGGCAGATCCACTCAAAAGAGGTATGAAAGGGTCGCCGGCTTGGCCAGCCGGGTTTAACCCGATCGGCCAACGGACCAGACTGTCAACATCCCGGCGCTCCGGTCAGGTATTGGTTGACAGTGGGTCGGGAACTCATTAAGTTAAGTGCTCACTTTGTGGACCGATACGACCTGCATTTTAAATGGTTTAACGGAGGTTTACTGTGTATTCCAAAATCCTGATCCTGCGTTTCCCGAAAACCGAAAGTCGCAAACCCATCGTTTGCTCACTCGCTCGCGACTATGATTTGATATTCAACATCCTGAATGCCACTATTTTGCCCCGCAAGGAAGGCATTATGGTACTGGAACTGTCCGGTGCCCGCAAAAATTTTAAAAATGGTGTAAAATACCTCAGGTCCCAAGGTGTCCAGGTAAAAAATGCTTCCCAGGAGATCAAGCGCAACAACCAGAAGTGTACCCATTGCGGGGCTTGCACGGCCGTCTGCCCCACCGGCGCGCTTGCCGTTACCCGGCCGGATATGCGGGTGGAATTCAAGCAAAAGGCATGCAGTGTCTGCGAGTTATGTGTAACCGCCTGTCCGTCCCGAGCCATGGTGGCGACGCCGATCAACCAATCCTTTTTTCAATGAGTGCCCCGACTGCCATCGCACTGAGCGGAGGCGTGGACTCCCTTTATACCGCCTATCTGCTCAAAAAGGCCGGGAAGGTTGTCATCGGTCTGCATTTTCTCAACGGTTTTGAACCGCATTACATCCCCGCGCAAACAGATACTGACTTACAACATCCCGTTTTAATACGAGATCCAGTCAAAGCTGGATACGAACGACTACAGGTCGACCTCCAGCGGATGGTTGCCGATCTGGATATCCCCATATTTATCTTTGATTGCGCCGCCCCCTTTCGTAGTCAGGTCATCGACTATTTCCAGAGAGCCTATCGGTCCGGGGAAACGCCGAACCCCTGCATGGTGTGCAATCGGCGCATCAAGTTCGGCATCCTGCTTTCTGCCGCTCAGGGGCTTGGCGCACATTATCTGGCAACCGGTCACTATGTCCGGACCCGTACCGCACCGGATGGACGGATGCACCTGTTGAAAGGTGCGGATCCCCAGAAGGACCAGGCCTATTTTTTGGCCCGATTGCGCCAGGATCAGCTGGCCGCCGCCCGGTTCCCCTTGGGAGAGATGGAAAAACACCAGGTCATCGACCAAGCAGCCCGCAAAGGGCTGCAACCCATGGCCAAACAGGAGAGCCAGGACGTGTGCTTCATCCGCGACCAAGCCTATGGTCGCTTCTTGACGGATACACTCGGGTTCAACTCATTGCCGGGGGACATTGAAGATCGTGAAGGCAACCACCTTGGACGGCATCAGGGTCTGCACCTTTTTACCATTGGTCAGCGGCGGGGTATCAATTGCCCGTCAAGTGAACCTTACTACGTATACGCCCTCGATACCGACCGCAATGTCCTGGTCGTCGGCCGCAGGACCGATCTGGCTTCAAGATACTGTAAAGTAAATGATATCAACTGGATAAATCCACCGGAGTCCACCTCGTTAAGCGTGCAGGCCCGCGTGCGCTACCGCAGTCCGGTCGCAGATGCCCGGGTAACCCTGACCAGCCCGATTTCCGCCGATGTGGAATTTGAGCAGCCGCAATCCGCCCTCACACCGGGCCAGGGCGCTGTTTTCTACAGCGGCAACGAGGTTTTAGGGGGCGGCTGGATTTCACGTGCAGATCAATAATGCCAAAATACACAGTAGTTACATTAGGTTGCAAGGTTAATCAGTACGAGTCGGCCGGATTGGAGCAAGACCTGAAATCCAGAGGCTGGTCCCCGGTAACCGGTGGCGAGCCGGCCGATCTTTGCATCGTGAATACCTGTACGGTGACCGGCAAGGCTTCCATGCAGGCCCGCCAGGCAATCCGACGGGCGGTGCGATCGCATCCCGGGGCCCAGGTGGTGGTCACCGGTTGCTACGCCCAGACCGAACCGGAAGCGTTGGCTGAAATCGAAGGGGTCACAGCTGTCATCGGCCAGGGCGATAAGGATAAGATACCTGAACTTATAGATAATGCGATCATAGCGGGTAATTCTAGCCTGGTATCCCGGCACACGGATATTCACCGGGTTCAGACCTTCAGCAGTCTGCCGGTTTCCGGGTTTGACCATCGAACCCGTCCTTTTTTAAAAATTCAGGATGGCTGTGACGCCTTCTGTTCGTACTGTATCGTACCGCACGCCCGGGGTCGGAGTCGGAGTATGGCCGCGGAAGCGGTGCTTGACAATCTGCTGCGACTGAACGCCGGGGGCTATCGCGAAGTTGTGCTCACCGGCATTCACCTGGGCTGCTACGGTCAGGACCATCATCCCCCAACCGATCTGCTTGAGATACTATCGAAGATCGAAGCATCTGATTTTAATGGAAGAATTCGGTTGAGTTCCATAGAACCGCTGGAACTGTCGGATGACATCATCCGCCTGGTGGGTCATTCCTCCGAATTCTGCCGTCACTTTCACATCCCGCTGCAAAGTGGTGATGACCGGATTCTGGCACGCATGAAACGGCCCTACAGCGCCGATTTTTTCCAGAACCGGGTGGAGCAGATTCGCACCCACGTCCCGGACGCGGCCATTGGTGTGGACACCCTAATCGGATTCCCGGGAGAGGACCGGGCAGCGTTCGACCATACCTTTCAAATGATCCGGGACCTGCCGGTTGCCTATCTGCATGTGTTCCCCTTTTCACTTCGTAAGGGTACCCCCGCCTACCACTATCCGGACCAGGTGGCCCCGGACATTGTCAAAACCAGATGCGATCTCATGCGCGCCCTCGATAGGGAAAAGCGAACGGCTTTTTACCGGGGAGCAATCAGCCGTACGATGAGCGTCCTGGTGGAATCGCAACGGGATGCGGTCACCGGTCTTTTAAAGGGATATACCTCCAATTACATTCCGATATTGCTGGATGGTGACGATTCACTCAAGGAACAATTAGTTTATGTAGCTATTGAGGGTATGGATACGAATCGAAATGTTTACGGGCATTTAAATTTAAATAAAAATCAATAGGTTTTTTAGTGCTTGCCGGTAACCAATTCGATATCACCTGCTGCGGTCGGTATCGGCCCCTGCCCGGAACCAGACAGTTCTCACCTACAGCGTCATGCCCGACCCTGCCGCTAGGCTTTACTTTAGGGTAAAAACCGTTATACTTGTACCGGCAACTTGACTGATGTCTAAAACCGCCCGAAATATCCGCTACGACACAACGGAGCTGAAATGGCTGTAACGGCTCGTAAAAAATATCCAAGAAAAGATCAATACGATGTTATCATTGCCGGCGCCGGACCGGCCGGACTGTTTGCCGCCTATTACCTGTGTAAAAATTCGGATCTGAGTGTTCTACTGATCGATAAGGGCAAGCGGCCGCTGAACCGGAAATGTCCGATAAAAGATGACCAGACCTGCCTGAAATGCAAACCGTGCAACATCCTCAGCGGTGTGGGCGGTGCCGGCCTCTTTTCAGATGGCAAACTCAACTACATCCACAAACTCGGAAAGACGGACCTGACCGAATTTCTACCCTTGACCGCCGCCCGGGAGTTAATCGACGAAACCGAAGTGATCTTCAACCGGTTCGGTATGGATGCCCCGGCCTATCCCACCGATATGGAATCGGCCCGGCAGATTCGTAAAAACGCCAAGGTGCACGGCATCGACCTGTTGATTATCAAGCAAAAACACCTCGGCAGTGATTGCCTGCCGGCCCATATCGTTGATATGGAAAAATACCTGAGAAACAAAGGCGTTACCCTACACACCTCGGAGGAGGTCAAAGATGTGGAAGTGACCGGCGGCCGCATCACCGGGGTGGTGACCACGCGCCGAACCTATAAAACCGGCTATGTCATTTTGGCCCCGGGACGGGTCGGGGCGAACTGGATGGGCCAGCTGGCCCAGAAATACAACATCGGGCTGAGCCAGCGGGGAATTGAAGTGGGCGTCCGGGTGGAAGTCCACAATGACATCATGCAGGACCTGTGCAACATCATTTATGATCCGACCTTCTTTGTACAAACGGTTAAATACGACGACCAGACGCGGACGTTCTGCACGAACCTGGGTGGATTTGTGGCCCTTGAAAACTATAAAAATTTCGTCTGTGTAAACGGCCACGCCCTGCGGCATACCAAATCAGAAAATACCAATTTTGCTTTTCTGTCCAAGGTTGTCCTCACGGAACCGGTTACCGATAACCAGGCCTATGGAGAGTCCATCGGCAGCCTGGCCACGCTGATCGGCGGCGGGAAACCGATCCTGCAGCGTTTCGGTGACCTGAAACGGGGCCGGCGCAGTACCTGGAACCGGGTAAACAAGGGGTATATCGAGCCGACCCTGACCAATGTGGTTTGTGGCGATATCGCCATGGCCCTGCCCGAGCGCATCCTGACCAACATCATCGAAGGGCTGGAAAAGCTCAATCATGTGGTACCGGGCGTGGCCAATGACGAGACTCTGCTGTATGCCCCGGAAATCAAGTTTTTCGCAACCCAGGTGGAAACAAACGCGCATCTCGAAACCCGGGTCACGGGCATGTACGTGGCCGGGGACGGCCCCGGCGTGGCCGGCAACATCGTATCCGCCAGTGCCACCGGCCTGATTCCGGCCAAACATATCATCCAGACCCTGTCCACTTGAGATTCGTTCGTAAAAAAGGAACTAAGGGAAGCACTATGGGAAATAATCCTAAAGAGAAACAGGACTTTACGATATCACAGCTCGCCGAGGAATTCGATATCAGCACCCGTACGATTCGATTTTACGAAGAGAAGGGCCTGATTGCGCCCCGCCGCTCGAAAGGCAATCAGCGGATCTACACCCGGCGGGATCGGGCGCGTCTAAAACTTATCTTGCGCGGGAAAAGGTTTGGCTATTCCCTGGACGAGATTGCCGAAATGATGGGGATGAACGATATCGACATGAACGAGGCGGATCAGATAAAAAAGGCCCTGGAATACGGCGACCGCAAACTACTGGAAATCCGGAGCGCGTGGAGGAGTTGACACTGCTCGAGCAGGACATTCGCTCAGTCAAAGGAAAGCTCATCGAACGTCTGGCGGAAATCGAATCGGATAAAAAATAGCGGCCTGAATAGGCTGCGGAAAACTTTTAGCAATACTTTACGTTTATTAACCTTAACATCTGTATTTCTTAACTTTTCAACTTACCATCTATCCAGCATATTCTGATCCAGCGGTCACACGTCAGGGGATAACATCTATTTCATTCCCCGCTCCTGCTTGATGCTTTCGTAGGCTTCCTGAATCTCCCTGAATTTTTCGGCGGCAAATTTGGTGAACTCCTCGGGCAGTCCTTTGGAGGCAATTTTGTCCGGGTGATATTCCGCCACTCGCTTGCGATACTGCTTCTTGATTTCACTGTCCGGATCGTTGGGTGAAGATCCCAGGATGCCGTAGTACTTGTTCACATCCTTGATGTAACGTGAGCTGATCTGGCGATAGTGATCATCAGTGAAATTGAAAATACGAACAGCAGACAGGATCAGTTGCTCCTCCCGGGGACTCATGGTACCGTCGGCCAGCGAAACGCGCAGCATGATATCCACCATCAGGTCCAGTAACTGCGGTTGTCCCCTGAATTGGCCATAAAATTGCTGGGCAAAACTCTCAAAGGTCTCGGGGGACTGGACGGCCGTTCGGAACACATTCATGGCTACCTGCCTGCTCTGGGGATCTAGATTCAGGTCATACAACATGAATTTTTCAATGGAGTCTATCTCCTCCTGGGTGACCCGGCCGTCCGCCTTGGCCAGTTTGGCCAGCATGGAGAAAGCCGCCAAAAAGAAGATAAATTGGGCCTGCTCTCCGGAAGATGCCCCGGGGCCGGCAGCCGATCCGCCTTCCAGGTACCGCTCATCGTTTCTATCGAAAGCATGACCAAATGCCGCCCCGGCAATGGCCCCCAAAGGCCCCAGCAGGGCAAATCCAATGGTTCCACCGACAACTTTACCAATGATCCCCATTTTTACACTCCAGCGTATCTATTCATTCCCCGATCAGAGGTCTGGGTTTTCACGCTGCCAGACCACCTGGTCTTTAATTTCATTCAATATGAAATACCGTTTCAGGCTGCGAGCCAGTTCATCCCGGCTGGGTATTTCTCCGGTAACTTCGGAAATAAAATGTTCCATAAGTTCTATAGCTTCTACAATGCAGGGTTCAATTTCCGCCATGGCAGGCATCCTGTAGGCAATTTGTTCGAGCCAGCATAGTCGCTTGTGGCCATTTTAGCAAGAGGGCAAGCCCTCTTCTCACGCCTGGCGCCGGACGGGATGATGACGCTCGGTTGTAATACCGGCGGCAACCGGTTGTCATCAGCGGTGTTTGTCGACCCCAATCCGCCGACACATATGGGCCACCGGGCAGCGGCTGCAAAAGGGTGAAATAGGCCTGCAGATCACCTGTCCGAACGCCACCAGGAGTTCATTGTAGCGAATCCAGTGTTTGCGGGGTAGTTTTTTGCGCAGGGCCATCTCGGTGTCATCCGGCCGCTTGGTTTTCACATAACCGATCCGGTTGCTGATGCGGTGCACATGCGTGTCGACACAGACGCCTGCTATTCCAAAACCTTCAATAAGGACCAGGTTGGCGGTCTTGCGGCCCACCCCGGGCAGTTCTAAAAGCGCGGCGAGGGTATCCGGCACCTCACCCGCGTACCGATCCAGTAATATTGCGCTGATCTCCTTGAGCCTCTGCGCCTTGGTAATATAAAAACCCACCGGGTAGATCAGCTGCTGCAATTCTTTTTCATCCAGACGAAGCATCTGGCGCGGTGTCCGGGCGCGCTCGAAAAGACGCGCGGAGGCGGCTGCCGTCACTTCATCCTTGGTCCGCAAAGAGAGGACCGTTGAAACCAAGACCTCGAAGGGCGTTGCCCCCTTGTTGGACAGCAGGGTAATGACCGGCGCCTGCCAGTGGGTATAGGCCTGGCTCAATGCATCGACAAATTCGTCAATATTCAGTTTTTTCAATTAGTTTCCGTACACAAAGGTTTTGAGCTGATGCGGTGCAATGGGGCCGCGCAATCTTGCGGTATATCCGTCCGGGCATGGAACTCGGTAATGAGGAGAGGGTCATCAGCCAGCCGGGCGGTAAACACCCGGCCGGATAGTGGTTGCCTGGTGAATGGGATGGCGCGTTTAGTCTTTCGGATGGCACGCCACACAGCTGGTAGGCCCGGTTTTTTGGAGCTGTCCCTCAACAGTGCGTTTGGACATTTCGAGGGCCTTATTTTGCGCCTGGATGGCTTTGTGGCAGCCAATACATGATTTGTGATACGCTTCCTTGAAATAGGCGATCTTGTCCCCCTCCTTGGGGGCCTTCAGCTCGTCATGGCAGCCGGAGGTCGTGCAGCTCATGTCATCGTCCCCGTATTCCCAGGTATGATGGCATTCCTTGCAATTGATTGCAAAATGAGCGGAATGGGGAAAATCGACGGGAGCCCGCTTCGCCTCGACTTCCTGGGGCGCCGCTAGTTCGATATTACCTAAGGGGATACACATTTCGTCCGCAAATGAACTGGAAAAACTGACCGCACTTGCCAGCACCAAACTCAACAGGATCACCAATACTCTGTTCATCCTATCTGACCTCCTCGTGAGATTAAGAAATACACAGACCGACTCTAATTGTTATTGAATCAGGCAGACGGAATACCGGTACCCGCCTGGTGAAAGCGTCCGTAAGGCAACCAGCCCGGATACTGTCCCCTGGCCGAATGCTGACCCACTTTCCTTATAAAATTAAGCGCAAACGTGCAACCACTATTTTTGCCTCAGCCCGTTTTCCTTCTCAAAGCCGGGCGACACGCTTTAGAAATTGTTTGGGGCTATCATCCCGTATCTCCGCAGGCGTAACGGATAGGATTAAAAATGACGCTTCCGGGCCCCTTTTTTTGATAGATATCCAGTGATTTCCGTTCTCAGGCAGCGGCTTGATCCTGCGCATGGCTCTGGAGGGCCTGACCCGTTCGGGCATGGGCGGGTGCGAATAGTTCAAGAACACATACATCGGATGCGGTGTGAGGTTCGTGAGATTATCGGCAGCCAATTTTTTCAACGCCGATATCATGGCCACCGAATCACCGGTGACCGTAACGGCATAGCGATCGGCCTCATATTCGTTGCGGCGCGACAGGCTGTGCATGATCAGCCCCATGAAAAAGTCCAGCGGTGCAAACAACAGGGCGAAAAACAGGATACCCGTGTATACGGAAGGTCGCGTTATGTAAAACGCGTCATACAGCCCCTGGTAGGATAGGCACAGTGAGAGCAACAGCAGCATCAGCCCCCATTTGGAGAATGGAGGCGATCATCATCTGCTTGATGTGCTGCCGCTTGAAGTGCCCGATTTCATGTGCCAGAACAGCTATCATTTCCGGAACGGTATGCTTGGCGATCAATGTATCGAACAAAGCAATCCGCTTATTCTGTCCGAATCCCGTGAAAAAGGCATTGGACTTTTTTGAACGTCGGGAGCCGTCCATGACCAGCACGTTTTTAAGCGGATAATCCGCCTGCCGGGCCAGGGCCATGATCGCTTCTTTTAGTCGGCCCTCCTCGAGCGGTTCGAACCGGTTGAACAAGGGCATAATCCAGGTGGGCGCGATGTATTGCAGGCCCAGGATAAAGAGGGTCACGGCCAACCAGCACTGCCACCAGGCGTTGTTGCCGGCATATTCGAAAAAGGCCAGAATCCCCGCCAGGGCCGGCCCACCGATAGCGACGGCCAGCACAAGCCCCTTGATGCGGTCGGCCACAAAAATTGCCGGGGTGGCGGTGTTGAATCCGAATCGCGCTTCAATCACAAAGGTGCTGTACAGGGCAAAGGGCTGGGATAGCAGTGACTTGGCACCCAGGAGGATACCGATGTAAAACGTACCGCTGAGCACCGGGCCCCAAGACCACTGTCGCACCCATTGATCCAAATACTCAAAACCGCCGGCAAACCAGAAAAGCAGCAACAGGGCCAGGTCAAAGGCGGCGGCCATCCAACCGAATCGGGTCCGGGTCTTGAGGTACGCCTGGGACTGGCGGTATTTTTCCGGTGGATATACATCCGCGAAGCCTGCCGGTGGCCGGCTGGTCTGCCGGTGCAGATTCAGTACCTCGGCCAAAAAATTGAGCAGAAGGTTCACGGCCAGGGCAAAGAGGATGATGATACCGATCAGATTCATTTTTTAAGCCTTTCGTTCTGACACAACCAGCGCCGGTCGGCTCTTCATATCCCATCTAATGGAAAAAACGCAAGCGGGGCTCTGTTCATTTGTGACATAATTGTGTAAAGTTCCCGGCAACCGGAAATTGGAGATAAGCCATGCCTGCAAAAATCCGTTTTGCCTGCCCCCTGGACTGTTTTGACCTGTGCGGCCTGATCGCAACCGTTGATAGCGGCCGGGTTGCCCGCATCCAAGGTGACCCGGACCATCCGGTTAAGCGGGGCAAGGTTTGCATCAAGGGCAAAAGATTGCTCGAACGGCTATACCATCCTGAGCGACTGCAAACGCCCCTGCTGAAAAAAGGGGGCAATTGGCTGCCGATTTCCTGGGATGCAGCCCTGGAACGCATTGCCGCTCAACTGGCCCGGATTAGAAGCGAGAGCGGCTCTGCCGCCGTCCTGCATTACAGTGATGCCGGATACGGCGGTATCGCCAAAACAGCCGACCGCCTGTTCTTCAATCACTTTGGCGGTGTCACCGTTCCCAAGGGCAGCCTCTGTTGGGCCGCCGGGCTGGCTGCCCAGGCTTATGATTTCGGGGTGGCCCGGGGCCACCACCCGGAAGATATCGCCCGGGCAGAGACCATCCTGTTGTGGAGCCGCAACCCGGTCTACACCAACATGCATCTGGTTGGGTTTGTCAACCAGGCGCGCCGAAACGGCGCCAAGGTGATCCTGATCGACCCGCTGAAATCTGCTTCGGCCGGCATCGCCGGGTTGCATATTCCGGTAAAACCGGGCAGCGACGGGGCCCTGGCCCTGGGTATGTGCAAAATCATCATTGAAAACGGCTGGGAGGACGCCGACTTTATCAAACGTCACGTAGTCGGATATGAGGCTTTCCATGACTATTTGACCAACCTCTCGCTGCAGGCCGTACAGGAAGCGACCGGTGTGGATGGGTCGCGCCTGTCCCAACTGACCGAAACATATGCCTGCGGGGGCCCGGCTTCCATAGTGATCGGGTACGGCTTGCAACGCTACGCCAACGGCGGTAATACGGTGCGCTGCATCGATGCCCTGGGGGCCCTGACCGGCAACATCGGTACCAGCGGAGGTGGCGTCAATTACGCCAACAAATACATGGCGCACTACTTGAAAGGCGAGCTGGCGGCCAGTGAACACGCCGTTTTGCACCAGCGGGTGTTCAGCCTGCCGCGCTTTTCCGAATTCCTGGAGACCGCTACCGATCCCCCGATTCGGAGCATCTTCATTACCAAGGCCAACCCCCTGGTGCAGATGCCGGACACCAATCGAACCGTGGCAGCCTTCTCTGACGTTGATTTCAAGGTCGTCATCGATATGTTTATGACCGATACCGCCCGACATGCCGATATCGTGCTGCCCTGCACCAGCATCCTGGAGGAGGAGGACATCATCGTCACCTCCATGTTTTCGCCTTGCCTGAACTACTCCCATCCGGCCGTGAAGCCACCGGCCGGGGTCATCGGTGAATTTGAAGTTTTCCGGCGCCTGGCAAAGAAAATGGAACTGACCGGATATCCCGATATCGACCAGGTTGAATATCTCAAACGGGCGGTCAAACCGCTCGAAAAGACCTTCGGCATTACCTGGGAAACCATCCGAAACACCTATGTCACGCTGCCCGGCAACCGGATTCCTTGGCAGGACGGCAAGTTCCTCACGCCCAGCGGCAAGTATGAACTCTACTCTGAAAAAGCGCTGGCGGACGGACATGCCCCTATGCCCGTTCTCGTTGAACCCACATCGCCGCCGGCGGATTATCCCCTGCGCCTGTTGACCCCGCATGCCCGCCAATCCATGCACTCGCAGCACTTTGCCTTTACCGATGCAATTCCCAGCGTTCATCTTAGCCCGGTAACCGCCAGCGCCCACGGTCTGCAAGTCGACCAAAGGGCCCGTCTATCGAGTCCGGCCGGTTAACTGCGTGTCACGGTGGCCGTTGATGACGGTATCCTGCCGGGTCTGGCTGTCGTCTACCAGGGCTGGTGGCATAAAAGCGGCCCGGTCAACCGGCTTACCCAAATCCGGGTCTCGGACATGGGCGACAACGCTGCTTACAATGAATGCTTCTGCCGCATCGAGCAAATAAACTGACATGACCGGATCTCCAGACCATGGGTTTGGCCTGCATTGACCCTCTTTGTTCAAAACTGAACAGCAAGGCGGCCTGAATTGGCGCCGAAATTCGATTTTCCATCCGACCAATTCCGGAAAGTTTTGACATTCCCGCGAAAATCTGGCTTTTTGGTAAACGTTAAAAACTTGCCGTCCAATTGCAATGCGCCGGATTCTATGTTTTGTAATTGAAACTCATACACGATGACCTTTTTCTGTTTCTGGGAGGAGCCTATGTCTGACAGTTCACCAAGCGTGTTGATCCTGGGAGGCGGCGTGGCCGGCCTCGCGGCCGCGGAATACCTGCATGATTGCGGGGCTGCCGTACACCTGGTTGAAAAGACCGACCGCCTCGGCGGCAAAGCCCGCGAATGGGCCTGCATGGCCACCGAAAAATGTCGGCACTGCGGCGCCTGTTTGAGTGTCGAGATGGCCGAGCGGGTGCCCCACCTCGCCCGCGTGTCCACCCTGCTGGACAGCACCGTCAACCCGGTTGGACAAACAAAACGGTCGCTTCCAGGCGGCTGTTACCGGCCCTGCAGCCGGGGAACTGAATGTGGACGCCATTTTAGTGGCCACCGGCATGTCGGTATTCGATCCATCCGGGCAAGCAGACCTGGGATATGGCCGGCATACAAACGTCCTGACCACCGCTGAACTCAATAGAATCCTGCGCCAGGATGCCCTGGCATCCCGCCTGGAAGGCATTGCCCGGCCGGCGATTGCCTTCATCCAGTGCGTGGGCTCCCGCACCCGGGCAGAAGGCCGGGACTATTGCTCCCGGGTCTGCTGCCGCACGGCCGTACGCCAGGCCAACAAGATCAGGCACCTTATCCCGGAAGCCGCGATCACCATCTTCAACATCGACCTGCAGACCACCGGCAAAGAATTTCGCAGCCAGGTGGCCGCGGCTGCCGAACACGTTGAGTTTTGCCAGGGCACCCCGGCCAAGATCCTAGCCGACGCGGAGAATGGACGGCTCACTGTATTTCACGAAGACGGGCTGGCCAGCCGGACGTCCCGGCAGTTCGACCTGATTGTACTGGCTGTGGGAATGCTGCCGGCCTCCGCGACCGCTGAGATTGCCGGAATGGTGGATATCGAAACTGACAGCTGGGGATTTGTGGAATCGAACGGCGATAAACTCCCAGCCGGGATCTTCACCGCCGGCGCCAGCCGTGGTCCCACCGGCATATTGAACGCCGCCGGTCAGGGCCGCACCGCAGCCGGCGAGATCGCCCGCTTCTTGGGATGCCTGCCGGAAAAGGAAAGAAACCGGATAGCCATTTTTGGCGGTGATGCCACGGCAGATCAAGTGGCAGGCGCCCTCACCGAAAGGGGCTACCCGACGGCGATAATAGGCGCCGGAGACTATGCCTTTGCGCCGGCCCCGGATCGGGAGCTGTATCCGTCCGCCCGCGTGGTCCGGGTCACCGGCACAGTCGGTGATTATGCCATCCAGGTGACGACCTCCAATGGCCCGCAAACCATCAAGGCCGCAGCCATGGTGATGGCCGACGCACCACTTTTGCAATCCAGCGCTAAAGTTTCTGGACAGATTGTTATCTCTTTGACTGAATTTCTGGGCCGCTGCGCCCGAAAGGATGCCTTGCCGGAACGGGTGTTGTTCTGGCTTGATCACAACGGCCCGGAGCGCAAAGAGGTTGTGGCCACGATCATGGGCCTGATCCCGGGCCTGATTGCGGCCGGCAAGCAGATTTCCATCCTTATGGAAAAGATGCTGGTCAACTACCCCGATGGACAGAGGATCTACGATTCGGTCCGCGGCCAGGGGGTAAAACTGCTGCGGGTGGCCGACCAGCAGCAAGTGTCGCTGCAGCTGAAAAACGATACGGCCATCTTTGAAGTCAATGAAACCACCCTGCCCGGATTGACCATCACGGTGGAAAGTGACCTGGTAGTAATTCCCGAGCAGGTCACCGTTTCCGAAAACAGTCGGAAAATTTCGCACCAGCTACACCAGCCACTGGACGCGGAGGGGTTTCTCCAGTCAGCCAACGTTCGGCATCGCAACGTGGGCAGTCCCCGGCGCGGCATATTCTTTGCTGGTCTCGCCCACAATGAGGGTGATCTGGAGGCCGAAATCGCGGAGATAACAGCCGCCCTGGAAAAACCGGACACCTTCGCGGACCAGGTCAGGGGCTGCCCGGAAATCAACAAATATGTTTGCGTACGCTGCCTGACCTGTGTGCGGATCTGTCCGCACAGCGCGATAGTTCTCCAAGATCATTACCAGCCCGAAATCGAGCCTGCGGCCTGCTTCGGCTGCCAATTGTGTGTATCGACCTGCCCGGCCCTGGCCATCGAGTCGGACGCACTGTCGGAACCCGCCATGGCCCGAACGGTCGTTTTTGCCTGCGAACGGTCGGCAAGCATGGCCGCCCGGCAATTAAACTTGCCGGACACGACCAGGATTATAAGCGTGCCCTGCGCCTGCAGTGTCGACTCCCAGCACATCCTGCAGGCCCTGGCCGGCGGGGCCGCCCAGGTTGTGGTCGCCGCCTGCCACGCCGGCAACTGCCGGTCTCTGAAAGGGGCGGCCTTTGCCGAGGCCGGTACCCAACGCCTGCTAGGCGGCTCCGGTATACCGGCTGCGCGATTGCATTGTCTGCATGTCGCGGCCAACGAAGCGGCCCGTCTGGAAAACTTGCTCAAGAACGTGAAATCGGCCGAGGAGGTGCAATAATGCCTAAAGTGACAGTTGCCACAGACACCCCGTTGCAGAATCTGCTGGATACCAAACCCAAAGCCGACAATATATCCGAATGCCTGACGTGCGGTATCTGCAGTTCAAGGTGCAGCTGGTATGATGGGGACGGCGGACCGGTCCCGCGCCAGATGATCAGAATGGCCCAGCTCGGCCTCGACGACAACCTGGCCGCGAGCCAGATGATCTGGGACTGCATGATCTGCAACCACTGCACCGTGGATTGCCCCATGGGTATCGAGATGGAATACGTGGTCCGCCGGGCCCGATCGCTTCCGGCGGCCCGGACGCATACCCCCGAAGCCATTGCCCACGGCCTGGAGACTCGCCTGGAAGTCGGCGATGTAAACGGGTTCACCGAAGAAGATTTTGTCGAAACGATCGAGTGGCTCAATGAAGAGATTGAAGAAGAGGACTCCGCGGCGGTCATACCCACCGATGAGAAGGGAGCCAAGTATCTCTACCTACCCAATCCCCGGGAGTTGGGTACCAACGTGCTGCACCTCCAGCTGATGGCCGGTCTGTTCCATGCCTTTGGCGAACCCTGGACCATGTCCCACAAACACACCGATGTGACCAATTGGGGGTACTTTATCGGTAACGATGAGATTGAACGCAAGATGCTCACCCAGGTGGTCGCAGCGGCCGAAGATCTTGAAATAGAAAACCTGGTGCTCTCCGAGTGTGGGCATGGCTTTTTGGCCCTGCGGCATCATGTGACCGAGCTGCTGGGCCGTGAGCCCCGTTTTAACGTACTCAGCATCATCGAGCTCACCCTTGACATGGTAAAAAAAGGCGCGATCAAACTCGACAAGGAGGCCCATCCCTTTCCCATCGCCTACCATGATCCGTGTAACCTGGCACGCAAAGGCGGCGTATTCGAGGTACCCCGGGAACTGCTGGCCCTGGCCTGCCGCAAAGTCGTTGAGTTGACCCCCAATCGGATGAATGCAGTCTGCTGCGGTGGCGGTGGCGCTCTCCTCCAGGATAGCACCAGCAAAGACCGCCGGATGATTGCCGGCAAGGCCAAAGCAGACCAGATGCGCAGGGCCGGTGTGGACACTATCGCCACCGGCTGCCTCTCCTGCCACCGCCAGCTCACCGAGCTTGCCAAGCACTATGAATTGGGGATGAAGGTGGAAACCGTAGTCGCCACGGCTGCAGCGGCGATGGTTTAGGGTAAGCGGTCGAGGGGCCAAGGGTCCCCGGATTCAAGTGAAAATCAAAACCCAAATTCTCGAACAAACATATCGTCGCCAGAAAAAGAATGTTTCCCATGAACCGCCCCGGGTTTGACGGAGACTCCACAGTTTGAGAGGATGGAGTCATGTCAAAGTCAAACAGATATTCCCCAGAGGTTAAAGAACGAGCAGTTCGGATGGTTTTCGAACATCAACG
>Ga0126335_1000264_pt1 | contig 24889 bp, 12 predicted proteins | sample OlaspJWI45metaG_FD_108409 | JGI IMG/M metagenome (GOLD analysis project Ga0126335, IMG submission 108409) | Marine gutless worms symbiont microbial communities from Oahu, Hawaii - Olavius sp. 1 OAHU.JWI-45 metaG | ecosystem: Host-associated > Annelida > Digestive system > Unclassified | place... | reverse complement strand
GCCGATGATGCCCTGGGCGCCAGGGACCTGGCCCTTGTGGGCACCGATGCCACCATGTTCGAAATCATCGGCACCGAACTGTTTCTGAAAGCCGGCGAGACCCTGAACTTTGAAGCCAACCCGGTCCTGGATGTCAGCGTTACGGTCAACGACCCGGCCCTGGCCCCGGACCCCAACGATTCGGCCGCGCTGACCATCGGCATCACCGATGTCAATCAGCCGCCGACCGTCAGCCTGAACAACGCGACCACCACCCTGGCCGAGAATACCGACACCAGTTCGCGCATCAAGGTGGCCGACATCGTCATCTCCGATGATGCCATGGGTGCCAAAGACCTGGCCCTTGTCGGCGCCGATGCCACGATGTTCGAAATCATAGGCACCGAACTGTTCCTCAGGGCCGGCGAGACGCTGAACTTTGAAGCCAACCCGAGCCTGGATGTCAGCGTTACGGTCAACGACCCGGCCCTGGCACCGGACCCCAACGACACGGCCGCTTTGAGCATCAATATCACTGATGTCAACGAGCCGCCCATGGTCAGCCTGAACAACACCACCACGACCCTGGCCGAGAACACCGACACCTCAAGCCCCATCAAGGTGGCCGACATCGTCATCACCGACGACACCCTCGGCGCCAGAGACCTGGCCCTGGCCGGCACCGATGCGGCCATGTTCGAAATCATCGGCTCCGAACTGTTCCTCAGGGCCGGCGAGACCCTGAACTTTGAATCAAACCCGAATCTGGATGTAAGCGTTACGGTCAACGATCCTGCCCTGGCCCCCGATCCCAACGATACGGCCGCCCTGACGATCGGTATCACCGATGTCAACGAGCCGCCCACGGTCTCCCTGAGCAACACTGTTACGACCCTGGCCGAGGACGCCAGCACCGCCACTCGCATCAAGGTGGCCGACATCATCATCACCGACGATGCCCCGGGCACCAACGACCTGGTGCTTAGCGGCACCGATGCGGCCTTGTTCGAGATCATCGGCACCGAGCTGTTCCTCAGGGCCGGGACCACCTTAAACTTTGAAGGCAACCCGGACCTGGATGTTACCGTCGCCGTCAATGATGCCACCCTGGCCCCGGATCCCAACGATACGACCGCTTTGAGCATCAACATTACCGATATTAACGAGCCGCCCGCGGTATCCCTGAGCAACACGGTGACGACCCTGGCCGAAGACGCCAGCATCGCCAGCCGCATCAAGGTGGCCGATATCGTCATCGCTGACGATGGCCTGGGCACCAACGACCTGGCCCTTGGCGGCACCGATGCGGCCATGTTCGAAATCATCGGCACCGAGCTGTTCCTCAGGGCCGGGGTTACCTTAGACTATGAAGGCAATTCGAACCTGGATGTCAGCGTGACGGTCAACGACGCTGCCCTGGCCCCCAGCCCCAATGATGCGACCGCCCTGAGCATCGGCATCACCGATGTGAATGAGCCGCCGACCGTTTCCCTGGCCAACACCACCACGACCCTGGCCGAAGACACCGATACGTCAGGTCGCATCAAGGTGGCCGACATCATCATCACCGACGACGCCCCGGGCGCCAACGACCTGGCCCTTGGCGGCGCCGATGCAGCCATGTTCGAGATCATCGGCACCGAGCTGTTCCTGAGGGCCGGCAGTGCCCTGGATTACGCCGGCAATCCGTGGCTGGATGTCATCGTCGCAGTGGATGACACGACTGTCGGCGCCGTACCGGATGATACGGCGCCGCTGAGCATCGCGGTGACCGATGTGAATACGGCCCCGGACGCAACCAATCTGAATGCGGCCGAAATCTATATAGAGGATACCGCCTTGAACCTGACCGACATCGTGGTCACGGATGTCGACAGCACCGATATCACCGTTACCCTGGCCCTGTCGGATCCGGCCGCCGGACATCTGAGCACCGCCTCCGCCGGAGCGGTGACCTCGACCTATAGCGGCGGGTTGTGGACGGCCAGCGGTGCAGTGGCAGATGTGAATGCCTTGCTGGCAGGCGTGACCTTCACGCCTTCAGCGAACTATAACGGCACCATCACCCTGGCTGCCAGTGTAAGCGATGGTGTGTCCACACCTGTAACGGGTGTGAAGATCATGACCGGCACCGCGGTAGGTGATACACCCCGGGTGGCTGATACGGCGACCCCGGCATTGACCCAATCGGCCCATATGGTCATTGACCGCAATGTCGACGACGGTGCCGAAGTAACCCACTTTCGCATCTCCGGTATTACCAACGGCAACCTGTATTACGCCGACGGTGTCACCCAAATCCATGACGGTGATTTCATCACCTATGCCCAGGGGCAGGCCGGCGTAAGGTTCACGCCGACAGCCGGTTCCGGTGCCAGCGGCAGCTATACGGTCGAAGCCTCCGAAGATGGCGTGTCTGTGGCAAACCAAAGCGGCCCTGCCACGGCTACGGTTGGGATCATCGTGCCGACGGGAAACCCGTCGGACGACAAGGATTCAGGCGGTGAGGAATCGGAACCGGAAACCCCACCGGAAGAATCCGAAACGGCTGATCCGGAAGAAGAAACGAGCCCGGAAACCATCCCGGAGGAAGAGGTAACGGTTCCGGAAATCCCGCCCGTGATCCAGGATGCCGGCGCGCAAAATGCCGGTCAAAGTGGCTCCAGCATTGCCGACCTGAGGACCTACCTGGTTCAGGTCAGCCGGGAACTCAGGGTTGCCGGTGTCGAGAGTATTGACCTCAAGGACATCATGGAAAGCCTGTCGACCCGAGAGCAGGCCGGTTATCGATCAGCGTTTTCCGTCCTGGCCCAGAAATTGAACTTTCGACCGGCAAATGCATTTAACGCCATGTCGGCCGTTGCGTACGAATATCTGCAAAACTCCCTGGATGAAATGAAAGACGAAATGAACAACGAGCTAGGATTGAACCGGACACTGGTTGGATCGGCCATTGCCATGTCAACCGGCCTTTCGGTGGGTTATGTGGTCTGGTTGCTTCGCAGCGGCATGCTGCTCAGCTCCCTGCTTTCCTCGATGCCCGCCTGGCGGATCCTGGATCCCTTGCCCATCCTGGCCGGCAGACGGGACGATTCTGAATCAGACGATGAGGAATCCCTGGAGACCCTGTTAAAGAAAAAACCGGATGATGCCGATAAAGCAGACAACCAGAATGACCCGTCACCCGAAGTTGAGAGGACCAACAGGTAGCCTATGCAAAAACTGAGCGTCAAATTCCGCATCGTGCTGGGACTGGTCGGGTTAACAGTCAGCCTGGTGATGCTGGCCGCTTACGTTGGCATTGTTCCGGACAGAAACGGTGCCATCAGAGAAGGTCGCACCTCTCTGGCAGAGACCATCGCATTGCACAGCACGGCGCTGGTGCTGACAAACGACGTTTTGCGCCTGGAAGCCGATTTCAATATAATGGCTGAAAGGAACACCGACCTGCTATCGCTGGCGCTGCGCCGGGAGGATGGGCACCCCCTGGTGGCCACCGGAGATCACAAAGAAAACTGGCAGCCTATGAGCGGTGAATATTCAAAGGCATCCCAGGTGAGAGTGCCCATCTGGGCCGGAAAGCAAAAATGGGGGCAGCTGGAACTTCGCTTCGAAGCACTGAAGGCCGCCGGACTCAGGGGCGTGATCGAAACCCCGATCATCAGCATTGTGCTGTTCATGGGGGTGCTCAGCTTTATCGCTTTTTACTTTTACCTGGGCAAAGTGCTGCGCCAATTGGATCCGTCAAAGGCGGTACCCGGACGCGTGCGCTCTGCCCTCGACACCCTGGCAGAGGGCTTGCTGGTGGTCGATCAAAAAGATCAAATCGTGCTGGCCAACAAATCGTTTGCGGCGCTGATTGGCCGATCATCGGAAGATCTGCTGGGCTGCCGGGCCGGCGATCTGCCGTGGATGGACACCGAAAACAACAAAGTGGCCAAAGCCGACCATCCGTGGGTCCGGGCCATGTCCCGCGGCCAGGCCCAAATCAACCAGATATTGCGATTGCGGCAATCGAAACAGGAATGGCTGACATTTAACATCAACTGTTCGCCGGTGCTTGGATCCGGCGGAAAATATGCCGGGGTGCTGGTCAGCTTCGACGATGTCACCCAGCTCGAAAAAAATGAAATCGAACTTCGCCAATCCAAGGAGCAGGCCGAATCAGCCAACCGGGCCAAGAGCGCGTTTCTGGCCAACATGAGCCACGAAATCCGCACGCCGATGAACGCCATCCTCGGTTTCACGGAGGTTCTCAAACGGGGCTATGCCCGCAACCGGCAAGACAGCCTTAAACACCTGAACACCATTCATTCCAGCGGCAAGAACCTGCTCGAATTGATCAACGATATTCTGGATCTGTCCAAAGTGGAGGCCGGTCATCTGGAAATTGAGAAAGCCTGGATCGAACCCCATTTCATAATTAACGAGGTTTTGCAGATTCTGGGTATCACCGCCAATGCAAAGGGAATCGCGCTCAATTTTGAGCCCCGCAGCGCCCTGCCGCAAAAAATTGAGACCGATCCGACCCGCTTCAGACAAATCATTTATAACCTGGTGGGCAACGCCATCAAATTTACCGAGCACGGGGCCGTGACCGTGGCCTGCCGGTTTGAAAAAACATCAGACGGCCCCCGCCTGATCACGGCAATAACCGACACCGGGATCGGAATAGCACCGGAAAAGATAAACACTATTTTTGATCCCTTTTCCCAGGCCGACACAACCACGACCCGACGGTTCGGAGGAACCGGTTTGGGCCTGTCCATCAGCCGCAAGTTTGCACAGGCCATGGGGGGTGATATTACCGCGGATAGCCGACCGGGCAGGGGCAGCACTTTCAAGGTTACCCTGGCTACCGGCGATCTGAAGGGCGTCTCATTTCTGCAGCCGGCAGAAGTGACCCGAACCTGGCAGGTTACCGATGACGCGGCCCAATCGCGCTGGCAATTCCCCGATGCCCGGGTTCTGGTCGTTGATGACGGCGCTGAAAACCGCGAATTGATCCGACTGCTGCTGGAAGAAGCCGGACTTGCAGTGGATGAGGCCGAAAACGGACAGATCGGTGTCGATAAGGCTGTCGCCAGCCCATACGACGTTATTTTAATGGATGTCCAGATGCCGGTGATGGATGGGTTCACGGCAACCCGAAAGCTCCGGCACCAGGGATTGCAAACGGCCATCATTGCCTTAACCGCCAACGCCATGAAGGGTTTCGAACAGGAATGTCTTGACAACGGCTACACCGGTTATCTCACCAAACCGGTCGAAATCGACCGGTTCATGGATCTGATGGCTGATCTTTTAAACGCCGCACCGATCGAAACCAAAACCGCAACACCCCGGGAAGCAACCGCTGACCATGATCAGAGCGTACTGGAAACACAGGCGCTCGGAGGGCCTCCCATCATATCCAGATTGCCGGCCAGCAAAGAGCGCTTCCGAAAATTAATTACCCGCTTTGTCGATCGGCTCGACGAGCAGCTGGAGACGCTGGAACAGGCCGCTTCCCGGGAGGACCTCGGCGAAGTCGCAGCGATCGCGCACTGGCTCAAAGGCGCCGGCGGTACGGTGGGCTTTGACGATTTCACCGAACCGGCCGGACAACTTGAGGCGATCGCCAAACAAGGTTGCGCTAAAGCGGAGGTAGCACCGGCCCTTGCGCATCTGCGCGGATTGGCGGCGCGTCTTGTCATCCCCGGACAAGAACCGATTGCGACCGCCAAAGACGGAAACGGTGCGACCGCCAAGGACGGTAACGGGCCGCCGGTCGGAAATTCTGCGCTCAATAGCATGCCTGCCACACCGGAATCCTTTGCGGCGCAAAAACCGGTGGTGTCACGTTTAGCGACAAATCCGAAACTTCACGGCGCAATTATTGCTTTCATAGAAAAACTCAATGATCAGCTGGCCGTAATGGAACAGGCCCATACCAATGGCAACCTGGATGAACTGGCTATGCTGGCATTCTGGCTAAAGGGCGCCGGCGGTACCGTGGGTTTTGACGATTTCACAAAGCCGGCAGCGGAACTGGAAAAATTTGCTAAATCGGGCCAGCCCGAACAGGCGGGGCGGTATCTAAAGCAGGTGCAGGGCATAGCCAAAGCCATCGTAGCGCCAAACCTTACCCTGGATCAACTGACGGCAAACGAGTCTAAGGCGGACGGTCAAAAGACCGTCGGCAACTTCAGGTTATAAAATCATGGAACTGGCACTTAAAAAAGACAATTTTAATGCAACCGACAGCGAACAAACGGACGATCTTGAGCCGCTTTATAATTCGTCGATTATGATGGTTGACGACGAGCCAATCACCATGGAAGTCGTGCAGACATTTCTGGAAGAGGCCGGCTATCACAACTTTGTCCTGATCGAAGAATCCACCAGGGCCATGGAAGCGCTCGAGCAAACCTGTCCGGATCTTTTATTGCTCGATCTTATCATGCCGGAAGTGTCGGGGTTCGAAATTCTGCAGGCCGCACGGGCGCATCCCAAATTCAAGCACCTGCCCATCATCATTTTGACTTCATCTTCAGACAACGCGGACAAGCTCAAGGCACTGGACCTGGGAGCCACCGATTTTCTGGCCAAACCGGTGGACCCCAGTGAATTGCAGCTGCGGGTGCGAAACACACTGGCGGCCAAAGCGTATGTCGATCAGCTGGCTTACTACGACCCCCTGACAAAACTACCCAACCGGCATCTTTTCATGGAACGTCTTGATTGGTCGATGAAATGGGCCAAACGTGATCGTAAAAATCTGGCCTTACTGAGTATTGAACTGGACCAGTATGACAAGATCAGCGACACGGTGGGCCTGTTCGCGGGAGATGAAGTCCTGCGCAACTTTGCCGACCGCATTCAAACGGTTATCCGAGGCGTTGATTTGCTGGGACATTTTGAGCTTGATGAAGAAATTGATGTGAACCTGTTCCATTTCGATGGCGGTGTTTTTTCACTTCTTCTGCATCGTGTCCGCAACGATAGAAGCACGGCGCTGGTGGCCGAACGGATACTCGAAGCGATCAGAAAACCGCTGCTGCTGGATGATACGGAGATTTACATTACCGCCAGCATCGGGATTGCAACCTATCCAACCGAATTGGTCGATAGTGTCGCCTTGCTGCGACTGGCCTCCAGTGCCAGGGATTATGCCAAAAACAGGAGTGGTGACACGTTTCAGTTCTCCTCCGGCGAGATCAACTGCCAGTATCAAAAACGCCTGAGTCTTGAGGCCCGGCTTCGCAAGGCCATCGAAAGGGATGAATTTGTGCTGCACTACCAGCCTAAAGTGGATGTACAAACGGGTGCGATTATGGGTATGGAGGCCCTTTTGCGCTGGAACAGCAGCGAGGAGGGATTAATATTCCCGGACAAGTTCATTTCGATCGCTGAAGAAATCGGTCTCATTGTGCCCATCGGAGAATGGGTATTAGGCGAAGCCTGCCGGCAGTTAACCGAGTGGCGGCAGGCCGGCGGAGACCCTATCGGCATGTCGGTCAATTTGTCCTCGATCCACTTTCAGGACCAGGAATTGCCTGTGGTCGTTAAACACTTCACCGAAAAATACAGCCTGGATCCCCGACTGCTGACCCTCGAGTTGACCGAGAGCATGCTCCTGGAAGATATCGAAAACAAAATCGGTTTAATGCATCGCCTGAAGAATATCGGCGTTCAACTGGCCATCGATGATTTCGGGACAGGCTATTCCTCGTTGAACTATCTCAGAAGACTGCCAATTGACGAACTGAAAATCGACCGGTCTTTTCTGCTGAATTTGTTCGATGACAACAACGGTCGGGCCGTATTTTCCTCCATTATTTTTCTCTCGCACAATCTTGGTTTGTTGACGGTTGCCGAAGGGGTCGAAAAAGAAGAACAGCTGCAATTTCTTAAAAAGGAAGATTGCGACCAGTACCAGGGGTATTTATTCAGCCACCCGCTTTCGGGCCATGATGTCTTCGGAATTCTTAATCAGTAGTGAAAGGTCGATTTGTGATAGCCAAGCTAAAATCAGCTTTGTTTACGGCAGCGTTTATATGTTCGTTGACCGCCGGCAGCTTGCCTGCCCGGGCGGAGGCAATCCTGGCAATTAGCGCTCCCAGCGCGGACATTGCCCTGTCGTTTGTGGCCGCCGGGATAATATCCGAAGTTTTGGTCAAAGCCGGCGATCAGGTCGAAGAAGGAAAATTGCTTGCCCGTCTGGACGACGGACCGGAACAGATTCAAGCCCAGCAATTGAAAGTTCAGGCGCGCGATAAAACCCGCATCATGGCTGCTGAAGCCGAACTGGCCCAGAAGAAAGTAGACCTGATGAAGCTCGAACTGGCCAAGACCCGGGGGGCCGCCAGCGATTGGGAAATTGAGCATTTAAGGCTGGGTGTCCGCATCGCCGAACTGTCACTGAAGGCCGCGAAAATTGAGAAAGAGCAAAATCACCGTCGCTACAAACAAGCACTGCGACAGCTTGGGCGCATGCGCCTGGTGGCGCCGATCGGCGGCCATGTAGAGAAGGTTGTCGTCGAGCCGGGTGAGGCCGTAAAAACGCTGGGACCGGTTATCCAGCTGGTTAAAATCGACCCGCTCTGGGTTGACGTCCCGGTACCCCTTGGGCGGGTAAAAAAGTTGGCCCTGGAACAGGCCGCCAGGGTTGTATTCCCCGGCACTGAAGCTGACGAGACACCCAACGGACGCATAATACACATCTCGGCAGTTGCAGATGCTGCCAGCGATACGCTGAATGTTCGCATCGAAGTCGCCAATCCCGACCTCCGGCCGGCCGGCGAGCGGGTTACCGTCAAGTTTCTGGAAGAGAAAAAAGGACAGGCAACCGAAATGAATGACGGGCATATAGCGGAGCAAAGCGACCCATGAGCGGGAACTCGAAGATTGTTTCCATCGTTGACCGAAAACCGGACAAACGTTCCAGATTAAAAGAGATGGACGCGTTGCTGAACCTCGACGTCCCCGCCGACCGGTTTTTGGCCGAATTGCTCGCCTTACAGTGCCGATTTGCCGGTGCAAAAGGCGGCGTGATGCTGCGGCCCGGTGAAAATAAATCCCCCGACATCCTGGCGCTCTGCCCATTGCCGCCGACCGGTGACGGTATCCCGGGCTGGATCGTCAGGGCGCAGGCAGCCGCCCTGGAAGTGATTTTAAGCGGTGAGACCCTTATTGTTCCGGTCAGCGATATGCAACCGGCTTTGGATGCGTCCGCGGATCGTTTGATATTGATTCCGGTTCAGGACGCCGGAACCGTCCGGGCCGTTGCCGCATTTCTGGTACAGGCACAGAGCCCGGCCGAAATGGATACTTGCCGTGAACGGCTGGAGATCACGCCTTTTGTGCTGGATCATTACGAACTGCGCCTGTCCCTCAATAATCGCAACCCAGCCACAGATCGCCTGCGCCTGGTCCTGGAAGTTGTGGCCGTCCTCAACCGGTCCGATCGCTTCATCAGCGCCGCCATGGCATTGTGCAACGAATTGGCTTCCCGCATGCATTGCAGCCGCGTCAGCCTGGGTGTCAATCATGATCGCCACGTTCGGGTCCAGGCCATCAGTCATACCGACCGATTCCGCCGTGAAATGCAACTGATAAATGATATCGAAGCGGCCATGGAAGAATGCCTGGATCAGGATTTGGAAGTGATCCACCCGGCCGCCGAAACCGCTTTATACGCCAGCCGCATCACCGCCAAGCTTTCAAAAAACCATGGATCGGCCGCCGTGCTGAGCCTGCCTATCAGGCAAAACGGCGATGTGTTCGCGGTGTTAACGCTCGAACGGCCGGTCGAGCGGCCATTTGACATACTGGATCAGATCGAAGCGCTAAGACTCATCTGTGACCTGTGTGCCCCGAGATTATTTGAGATGCACGCCCGTGATCGCTGGTTCGGTGCCCGGTCGGCTGCGTGGGCGCGCGAACATCTCGGGCGACTGGTGGGGCCTGAGCACACCTGGATGAAGGCCGGGGTGATGATTGTTTTGGCGCTGTTTGTTTTTATCACCTTTGTCAAAGGGGATTACCGCATCGAGGCATCATTTAAATTTGAAGCTCCGCTTCAGCAGGCTGTCGTTGCACCCTTTGATACTTTCATTAAAAGTGTTGCGGTCGATCCGGGCGATGAAGTGATCGCCGGTCACAATATCCTGGGACTGCTTGATGCGTCTGATCTGCGTCTTCAGCTGGCCGCGCTGCGGGCCGAAGAGCTGGGTCATGAAAAGCAACGGGCCGCTTCGATGCGGGATGGCAAGACGGTCGAGGCACAGATCGCCGAGGCGCAAAGCGCAAAGACCGCCGCTGAGATCCGCCTGCTGGAGCAAAAAATCGCAAAAGCAAAACTGGTCGCACCGATCACCGGGCGGATTGTTTCCGAAGACCTGAAACGGCAGATCGGCGCCCCGGTGGAAACAGGTAAAATTTTGTTCGAAATCGCCCGCATCGAATCGTTGCGCGCCGAACTGTATGTGGCCGAAGAATCAATCGCGCGTGTCCAGGTCGGCCAACACGGTGAACTGGCATCCGTAAGCCATCCGGATCAGAGGATCCGCTTTGTGGTTGAGCGCATCAATCCCATGGCCGAAGTGATAAACAATACGAATGTGTTTCGCGTGCGGGGCCGTTTGCAAAAGCAATATGAGTGGATGCGCCCCGGTATGGAAGGAATCGCCAAAATTTTTGTGGCGCAAAAACCCTACATCTGGATCGCTACCCATCGTATCGCGAACTGGCTGCGCATGAAACTGTGGTTCTAAATGAGGTGTCCTAGTGCCGGTCGATCGTCCGACATTTAGTGAGTCCTGGTATCGGGTATCAGAGCTGAAGCCGCAGCTGCTCGGAGCGGTAAAGGTGTATCGGCAGCACTATCGGGGTATCCGGTGGCACGTTCTTCAGGATCCGGCCAGCAATCAGTTTTTCCGCCTGAATGAGTCGGCCTATCATTACGTAGCCATGCTGGATGGTCGCCGGAGCGTCAGACAGGTGTGGCAAAAGTGCATGGATCGCTTTGGTGACGCCGCGCCCACCCAGGGTGAAGTCATCAACCTGCTGGGCCAACTGCATGCCTCTAATTTGCTGTTTGGCGATCTGGCCCCTGACGCCAAGTTGTTGTTCAAACGCCACCGGAAGCACAGGTGGCGCGAGATGCGGGGTTTTCTGACGAATCTTTTTTTTATCCGGGTGCCGCTGTGGAACCCGGACCGCTTTCTGAACCGCTGGATCGGCGTTTTTGGCTGGTTGTTCACCTGGAGCGGTTTTTTGATCTGGATGGGCATCGTCGGTACCGGTCTTTGGGCAATAGGAAGTCATACGGCAGAATTGACCCGACAGGTCAAGGGTGTCCTGGCCCCGGGGAACCTGCCGCTGCTGTATGCGGCGCTGGTGGTGGTTAAGATTTTTCATGAGATGGGCCACGCGTTTGCGTGCAAATATTTTGGAAGAAAGGCCGGCAGCGGCGGACAGGTGCACCAGATGGGCGTAACCTTTCTGATATTGACGCCGCTGCCGTTTGTCGATGCCTCCAGTGCCTGGTCGCTGTGCAATAAGTGGCAGCGGATCGTTGTCGGCGCCAGCGGCATGCTGGTTGAACTTGCAATTGCCGCCATGGCAGCAGTCTTGTGGGTCTATACGGCCGAAGGCACCGCACCGAATTCAATTGCCTACAATATTATGTTTGTCGCCAGTGTTTCTTCGCTGGTCTTCAACGGCAATCCCCTGCTGCGCTACGATGCCTATTACATTCTTTTGGATCTGATTGAAATTCCGAATCTAGAGTCCCGCTCCCGACAGTATTTTTACTTCCTGATCAAACGCTATCTATGGGGCATCCCCAATGCCCACGATCCGAGCCACACCGCCGGGGAAAAGGGCTGGCTTGTATTTTATGCGATCGCCTCGACGCTCTGCCGTGCAGTCGTCTTTTCAGCCATCATCCTGTTTCTCGGGCAACAGTTTTTTGCGATCGGCGTCCTGTTTGCGGCGATCGTGCTCAGCGGTTGGGTCGTGATACCGTTCGGGAAATTAATCCGCTTTCTGGCCACCAGCCGTGAGCTTGACAAACTGCGGGTGCGGGCCGTTTTTACCTTTTCAGGGGCTGTTGTCGCTTTGCTGATCACCGTTGGACTGCTCCGGATGCCGGATCGCTGCCGGATTGAAGGTGTTGTCGAACCTGTCGATTACGCGGTCATTCACATGAAAACCGCCGGCTTTGTGGATGGCTTTCTCGAATCCGGTTCCAAAACCAGCCCGCAGGGTCCGACGATCATCGAGGCCTCAAACCCTGATCTGACCACGCGCAGCGATCAGCTGCAGGCAGAATTTCGTCGGCTCCAGGTCAATCGCCAGTTCGCCCAGACCCGTGAAGCCGCCAAGGTGCAGATCATGGACGAGAAAATGACCGCCCTTAAAGAGCAGATCGCACGTGTGGATAAGGATCTGCAGGCACTGGCACTTAAAGCCCCCATTTCCGGGACCTGGGTGGCGCCCGATATCGATCGGATCACAGGAAGGTATGTAAAACGGGGCCAGCGCCTCGGTGTGGTGGCCAACCTGAACGATCTGCGCATCCGGGCGGTTGCCGGTCAGAGTGTTGCCGGCCGGCTCATCAAAGATGCCAATCCGGTTGTCGCCATCAGGGGCAAGGATCAGCCGGACATTCAACTGGCAGGACGGATCGAAAAGATCATTCCGGCCGGCCAGGCCAGGCTGCCTTCGGCTGCCCTCGGGTATTCGGCCGGTGGTTCAACCCAGATCGATCTGCAGGATCCCAGCGGCAGGCTGGCAGCCGAGCCATTTTTTGAGATTCTGGTGGTTCCCGGACTCGAGGCAAACAACCGGGTCAGACCGGGTCAGACCATGATTCTGATGTTCGAGACCACCGCCAAACCGTTGATCGTGCAAACCTGGCGTTCTTTGCTGCAATTATTTCAAAGGAGGTTCCAGGTCTGACATGCAAAACGTGCCGAGCACAACCTGGCGAATGCTTGACCGGCGACCGGGCAGCGTCAAACCGCCGCAGGGTCTGGATGCGTTCTGGCACAAGACCGCCGGTATTGCCGGCGGCCTTGTCAAGAATCGGGGCTATTTTCTGCGTCAGGCCGAGTTGATCGGTGCCATGCAAGAGCGGTTTTTAACAATTTCCGACCGCAGGCTGCGTGACACGGTCATACAGCTGCAGGATCGATATCGACGCGGCCGTGACACCGCTGATGATCGCAATCTGGCATTTGCCGTTATTCGTGAAGTGGCGGCCAGACAGCTTGGTTTGCGGCCGTTTCCCGTGCAATTGGCCGGTGCGCTGGCGATTGAATCCGGCTGCATCGCCGAAATGGCTACCGGAGAGGGGAAGACCCTGGTGGCCACAATGCCTGCCGTTCTTGCCGGCTGGCGCAGCCGTGGCTGTCATGTGGTCACGGCAAACGAATACCTTGCCAAACGGGACGCCAATTTGATGCAACCCGTCTATGCGTTCTGCAACCTTAACGTCGGCTGCATCGAACCGGGCATGCCGCCGGCCGAACGCAAACAGGCATATGATGCGCATGTGACCTATTGCACCAACAAGGAAGTCACGGCCGATTTTCTGCGCGACCGCCTTACAATGGGTCATCTTCAGGGATTACCGTCAGCCATCATTGCGCGGATAGCCGGTGACCGGGGGGGCCAGATGGACCGGCTGGTCCAGCGCGGACTTTATTGCGCTATCGTCGACGAGGCCGACTCGGTTTTCATCGATGAAGCCATAACCCCTTTGATCATATCGGGTGAGGGGTCCAACCGCGAATGCGTGGAAGCGGTCGCCACCGCAGCCCGCCTGGCAGAAAAATTGGATCCGGCCGGCGACTATCACATCGACCGACGCCATGGAGACGTTGATCTAACCGATGCCGGCCGGCAGCGTCTGACCGAATTGACCGCTTCGGTCGGGGGACTGTGGGCGGGTTCCCGGCGCAGGGAAGAATTGGTGTCTCAGGCACTGGCTGCCCGGGAATTTTTTATCTGCGGCAGGCAGTATGTCGTCCAAGATGCCAAGGTGGTCATCGTCGATGAGTTTACAGGCAGAATAATGCCGGATCGAAGCTGGCGTGACGGCCTGCACCAGGCCATCGAGGCCAAGGAGGGGCTCGAGATCAACTTGCCCCTGGAAACCTATGCCCGGATCAGTTTTCAAAAATTTTTCAGGCTTTACCGCAAATTATCCGGAATGACCGGCACGGCTGCCGAAGCACAGGCTGAACTATGGCAGATTTATCGCCTCCCCGTGATCCGGATTCCAACCAACCGCCGCTGCCGGCGAACGGCCATGCCGGACCGCATGTTCACCAAGCTGGATGCCAAATGGCGTGCGGTGGTTGAAGAGACAGGCCGCGTTCATAAAACCGGCCGCCCGGTCCTGATCGGAACCCGCAGCGTGGGGGCCAGCGAACTTCTAAGCGACATGTTGTCAACCGCTAAACTCGAACACCAGGTTCTCAATGCCGTTCGTCAGGAGTTCGAAGCGCAGGTAATCGCCTGCGCCGGTCAAAAAGGATATATTACCGTGGCGACCAATATGGCCGGACGCGGGACAGATATTCAGTTGGGAGGCGGTGTGGCCGACCTGGGTGGACTGCATGTGGTTGCCACCGAACGCCATGAATCCCGCAGAATCGACCGGCAGTTATTCGGAAGATGTGCGCGTCAGGGAGACCCCGGCACCACCCGGACAATTACCAGCCTGGAAGATGAGTTGTTGCAAAAACATGCCCTGCCGGGTTCGATCGCCCTGATGCGGCGTTTTGGAAACGGAGACGGTCAAATCGCCCCGGCGGTTGCCAGGCGACTGATCGACAGCGCCCAAAGGCGGGCTGAAAGTGCATCGCTGCGCACGCGCAAAGAACTCATGCGCACGGACAATTGGCTCGATGAACAGCTTGGATTCGCCGGAAGTGATTTCTAAAACCGAAAGTACTATTAAAATGACTATGAATAAAATTTTCTTTGTGTGTCTGATCGTATCGTTTCTCCTGAACGGTGTCCCCGCGGCCGGGGGAGAGGCAGAGGAGTCGCCCATTGACGTATTGAAACAACTGGGTTGGCAGCCGGACGATTTAATGGATGATACCTATCATGACAAAGGGATGGACCGGGCCCAATCAGGGTCGTCACCGGCACCGGATGCGGTACCGCTCTCCCTTCTCAATGCAATTCGATACAGCCTTGAGGGGAACCAGGATATCCAGGTTGTCGCGTATACACCCCTGCAGTCGCAGGAGGATATCACCGATGCTGAATCGGTATTCGATACATCGGTTTTTGCAGACAGTTCCTTTCGCCGCGAACCGAACCTCCAATCGAGTGTGACCGATATCGTCATGGAAGATACGGGCCTGTTCCAGACAGGCGTCAAAAAGCCGCTTGGAACCGGGGGCAGTGTGTCCACTTTCCTGGAAATGCACTACGGCGACCTGATAAACTCCGAGTTCGATCGAACCTATCGGTACATATTTGCACCAACCGTTGAAGTACGGCAGCCTTTGCTGAAGAATATCGGCAGCCGGGAAGAAAAAGCCGCCATTAAAATCGCCAACCATCAGGCCAAAATTTCCGATGAGCAGTTTCGTCAGCAAGTCATCGAAACCGCAACCAAAGTCTCCACCGTCTATTGGCAGCTGTATTTATTCCAGGAATTGGTGAAAATCGACCGGCAGAATCTCGAAATGGCCGAAGAAGTCCATCGGCGTGAATCGGTTCGTCTCTCGGAGGGCATCTCCCAAAAACTTGATGTCGAACGCGCCCACAGCAATGCCCAGGCCCGGCGCAGCAATCTATTGCGGTCCCAGGAGCGCTATCGCGCCGCCATGGATCAACTGAAACTTTTGCTGAATCGATCGAATCTAACGATCGATTCGAAAACCGAAGTTATTCCCGTTGATGCGCCCCTGACCGCGCCTGTGGAAGTGGATAAAGCCAAAATTTTCGAAACCGCCCTCAAATACCGACCGGAGATCAAAAAAGCCATCCAGGAGTTAAGGATCCGGCAGGTCGAGGAAAAGCTTACATCGCACCAGCGCTTACCGAATCTGGATCTCTTCGGCCGTTACAGCCTGAGTGGTTACGGCCGGGAATTTCCCAGGTCTGTAGACGATATGTCCTTTGATGACAACGATGCCTGGGCGGTCGGTTTGAATTTCGAATGGCCGATTGGTAACAGCTCGGCCAAATCGCAATATCGGAAAAAATTGTTGGCGCGTCAACAGGCGGTGGCCCAGATAAAACGAATCGGAAATCAGATCAAGCTGGATGTAAAGCAGGTGCTCCTGGCGCTGTTTTATTCAAAACGTGAAATCGCATCCACCCGGCTGGCAAAAGAGTCGGCCGAGCAGGTGGTTCTGGGCGAATTTGCACGGTTCGATATCGGCCAAAAAACCAACGAAGAGCTATTGCGTGCCCAGGACCTGCTCGCGGCCACGAGCCGCAGCTTCATCCGTGCCATCGTCGACTACAACATTTCGACGGCCGATCTGGCCCGCGTTCAGGGCATCCTGCCGGAGGGCATCGTTATCGAAGATGTCCGGCCGTGATTGAATTCTGACCGAGGTTTTAAGCGGATTTAAGACAGTTCTTAAGAGCTGATAGCCCAACCACGCCCAACAGGAATGTTGCGTTCAATCTATTTAAAACAGCAGGATATAGAGCGTTTGTCAGAAAAACGTTCCGATATGGGTATTATTCTGAGTTTTGGGTAGACTGTCCACAATGTCTAATCCTCCAAACGCTCTAAAAATTTTTTCAATAGCAAAAAACTGCCATGAGGGCGGGCAGACCATCCCGCTGACATTCCGCTGAACACCTGCAGCTCAGAGGAAATTTATAATAGACAGCGCGCAAGCGCTTCCACAACCCTGGCCCAGAACTGGGTACAGATCGGATCTCGAATTATCTGAGCAATGAAAATGATCTTGACATAACGACCCTGTTTTTCGCCTGAGCACCAGGGCGGGCCCTGGCCCAGAACTGGGTACAGATCGGATCTCGAATTATCTGAGCAATGAAAATGATCTTGACACAACGACCCCGTTTTTCGCCTGAGCACCAGGGCGGGCTCCGAACTCCGCACTCCGAACTTATTCCATATTTGATCCGGCTTTATCTTTAACTCTCACACGGTCCACCTAAACGGAACATATTTTTGACAACTACTATAGTCCGTCTATCTTCATGCCATTGCTGGTCATCATACGCTGGACTATTCTAAGTTTTCTGCATCCGCCAGGTCCTGTGCACGACCCGTAGCCCGTTTGTTTTTCTTAATCGATGCTGCGCCAATCTATGAACACGGCTAACTGCCGATCATATTGCACGAATGCAATCATATCGATTATTACTGATATAAATTCCCTGTGCGGCCCCTTAATGTCAATGCCTGAAGTGGATCATCGATAAAAACTATATCGAGTGCTTTTTGAGCAGTTCCCGGAAAATGATCAGTTTCTGCACGTCCTGGGTGCCCTCGCCCAGCGATGAGGCCCAGGCGTCCATGGGGAATTTGTGGATCGGGTGGTCGAATACGACCGATACGGCCCCGAAGATGTCGGCGGCCCAGGGCGTTACATCCCGGGCTATTTCCACCGCCAGGTACTTGGCCAAAGACGAGGCCTGACGGTAATCCTGCCGGTTGTCCATTTGAGCGCAGGCTTTCAGGATGACCATGCGGACCGCTTCGATGCGGGCATAATAATCGGCAAACTCGAAGGCCTTGGCCTGAAAATCGATGATTTTCTTGCCGAATATGCTTCTTTGACGGGCTCTGCCCAGTGCCATTTCAAATGCACCGGTTGCCGTTCCAAGCGTCAGCGCGCTGATGGGGACCCGGCTGCGGGTAAAGACTTCCAGAACCTGCGGCAGACCGCGCCCACGGATTCCCAGCAGATGATCCTCGGGGACAAAGACGTCCTCGAACTGCAGCCGGGTCAGATCGGATGGAATCCAGACCTGCTTGTTCAGTTTCTTGCGCCGGACGCCCGGACCCTCAAGATCGACCAGAAACATGGACAGGCGCCGGTTACGGGGTGCATCCGGGTCGGACACGGCCGTAATACCGCCCAACCGTGCGATAGCACCGTTGGTGACGTAGGCTTTGGCGCCGTTCAAACGCCATCCGCCGTCTACTTTAACCGCCCGCATCCCGACGCCGGCGACATCGCTACCGGCGATGTTTTCGGAATTAGCGAGGCACATCAACAGGTTGCCTGCGACAGCATCCGGGCCGTACTTCTGTTTCAAAGCCTCCGAACCGTGCAGAAACAAACATGCCAGACCGAGGTGAATTTGGGCCAGAACCGCAATGGCGACACCGGAAGACATTTTGGCCAGTTCTTCCTGCAGCATGGCTTCACGCAGGGCGCTGGTTTCGATCATGCGGTTGTCCTTCCAATGCAGACCATACCATCCCTGCGACCCCATGGCGCGGAAAAATGGTTCTGGAATATGTCCGTCTTTATACCAGCCCGGCAGATACGGTTTCACCTCAGTTTTAAGAAAATCTTTGAATTGCGCGTGTTCGGCTTGAACCTTGGCAGGAATCGAAAAATCCATTCTTCCATCCTCTATCATGTTCATGCAATGTAATCTGAAACCCCCGGCTACCTGGAGAAATCCTGAAATAACTTAACGCATGCACTACTTTAAAACAAGTCTTTGCAGGGAGCCTCGGATATTGTAGGCGACCGAACCCGGTGGCATGCATGTGCGCGCGGTGCAAACCGGTCTAACGATCCGGAATCTGAACCAGGGCCAGGTTCGTTTCAACCTGTTGGAAGCTTGACTGGCCCCAAAACAGTTCAATGTTATCAGGTGAAAATGGTCAAGGAGACTGCCCATGCCGAGAAAAAAAATTGAATTAGCGGGTGACATCGAACACCTATCCATTTTGGATGAAAACGGCAACCTCGACTCAGCGCTCGAGCCACAGATAGGGGATGAAACATTGTTGCAACTGTATCGTTTCATGCTTCTGGGACGACGGTTCGACGAGCGTATGTTGAACCTGCAACGCCAGGGTCGTATCGGCACCTTCCCGCCCACTTCCGGTCAGGAAGCGGCGCACCTGGGGTCTGTGGCCGTTTTGAATCCTTCAGACTGGCTGGTGCCGGCTTTTCGTGAAACCGCGGCCGAATTGTGGCGCGGCCGCAGCATGGAAAGTGTCCTGCTTTATTACAACGGTTTCAACGAGGGCGCCCACGTGCCTGCAGATCGCAACGATCTGCCGATCGCAGTGCCGGTAGGCACGCAAATATTGCATGCGGTCGGTATCGCCTGGGGTATCAAATATCGCAACCGCAATGATATCGCCCTGAATTTTTTCGGAGACGGCGCCACCTCTGAAGGCGACTTCCACGAAGCATTGAATTTTGCAGGTGTATTTCAAGTGCCGGTGATTTTTGTCTGCCAGAACAACCAGTGGGCCATATCGCATCCACGCACCAAGCAGACCCGCTCGCAAACCATCGCGCAAAAAGCGCTGGCCTATGGCATCGAGGGTATTCAGGTCGACGGCAACGATGTATTGGCGGTTTACACGGCCGCCTTCGAAGCAACCGAACGCGCCCGCAGCAAGGGCGAACCGACGTTGATCGAGTGTGTCACCTATCGCCTGACCGTCCATACCACGGCCGACGACCCCAAACGCTACCGTTCCGATGCTGAGGTCGAATCCTGGCGCCGGCGTGATCCGTTGACCCGCTATCAGACATATCTTACCGGGAAAGGACTGCTCGATGACAAGAAAGTTGTCGCCCTGGAAGCAGAAGTAAAAACCGAAATACAAGCCGCTGTGGACCGGACCGAAGAAAAAATGAATACTCTCGGCAACCCTCTGGATATGTTCGACCACACTTTTGCCGAAATGCCGCCGCACCTGGTGGAACAGAAAAAAGAATTGGAACGTGATCTTGAAGGAAAAGAGGATATTTAAACCATGGCCAAAATGACGCTGGTCCAGGCCCTCAATCTGGGATTGCATCAGGAGATGACAAAAGATGACCGGGTCATCGTGCTGGGTGAAGATGTCGGATTGGACGGCGGTGTTTTCCGCGTCACCGATGGTCTTATCGACACGTTCGGTGAAAACCGGGTGGTGGATACACCGCTGGCCGAGTCCGGCATTGTCGGTATGTCCATCGGCATGGCTATTTACGGCCTGCGACCGGTGTGTGAGATACAGTTTTCAGGTTTTAGCTACCAGAACTTTCATCAGATCGAAAACCATGCCGCGCGCCTGCGCTGGCGCACGCAGGGCCGCTACAATATCCCCATGGTGCTGCGCACGCCTTACGGTGGCGGTGTGCGGGCCCTGGAACACCACTCCGAAAGCCGGGAAGCCTACTATGCCCACACGCCCGGATTAAAGATGGTCATCCCATCCGGTCCCCGAATTGCCAGGGCGCTGCTGGTGTCCGCCATCCGCGATCCGGATCCGGTGATCTTCTATGAATCCAAGGCCCTTTACCGTGCATTCAGGGAAGAGGTTCCCGAAGACGAAGAAGTATTTCCTATCGGCAAATCACAGGTTGTGCGCGCAGGTGATGATTTAACCCTGATCGCCTATGGCGCCATGCTGCGACCCGCACTGGAAGCCGCCGATCGACTGCAAGAAAAAGACGGCGTCAGCACCGAAGTAATCGATCTGCTGACCATTTCGCCTCTGGACGATACCCTGTTTAGCGGGTCGGTTCGCAAGACCGGTCGGGCCGTGGTGGTCCACGAAGCACCGCGCAGCTTTGGGCCCGGCGCTGAGATTGTCTCCAGAATAATGCAGAAATCTTTTTACTATCTCGAAGCACCGATCGAGCGGGTCACCGGTTATGACATCGTTATCCCCTATTTCAGCCGTGAAAACTTCTACATCCCGAATGCCCGGCGAATTGTTGCGGCGGCAAGAAAGGTGTTGGGTAGCTAAAGCTTTGAACTTCTTTATATAGACTTTTTTTAAGTCGAACAGAACTTCTTACGCTCTTAAGTTAAAGAAACTTGAAATTTGAAACTCGAAACTGGGAATGAAAAGTCAACTTATCGTCCACCGTCTGTAAGACGGTGGGTTCGTTCGTCGGTTGAAACCGACTGAAGATTAAAGGAATATGATCTGATTGCCTGTTTAATTCGTGATAAACTTGCCCACCAAAGCTTTAGCGACGGCAGGTTCGTGTCAACGTGCCGGGGCGTCTTGTCCCGTCGTCTTGTGCGGCGTAGCTTCAGCGAAGACGTAAGCTCGGAGAGCCAAGTCGGAAGCCTTTAGGCGAAGCCTGGTTCGTGGCTATTCATAAATGGCCGCACGGTTACCATCTTGGGCGGCCAATATTGGCCTGACTTACTGGAAGCAGACACCTATTCGATCAAAACTGATTACCAGGAGCATACTGATGCCGCTTGAATTCAAACTGCCCGATCTGGGAGAAGGCATTCATGAAGGTGAAATCATATCGGTGCTTGTGTCTGAGGGCGATATCGTCAGCGAAGGCGACGCCGTGCTGGAAGTGGAGACCGACAAAGCCACCGTCGAACTTCCTTCGCCCTACACCGGGACGGTCGCACAGATCCTGGTGAAGCCCGGTGACATTGTCAGGGTCGGTGATGTCATGATGACCTTCGGCGATGAGGGCAAAACCGTTGAAAAACCACTTGAAACCGGTACAGCGGTGACGCCAACCGAAAAACTGCCTGAATCCGCAGCGCTGCCCGAGCGGGGTGCCGGGCGCCCGGTGCCGGCATCGCCGGCAACCCGGCGCCTGGCCCGCGAACTCGGGGTCGAACTGCACGAAGTGACACCCTCGGGGGCCGCCGGCCTGGTAACGGCTGAAAATGTCCGGGCGCATGCCGCCTCAAAGCCGGGGGCAACGGTTGACACGCAACCCGAACCTGCCAGGGCTGTTCCGTTGGAAACGGCCGGCAGTCTTGCCGATGCGCCCGAACTGCCCGATTTTTCAACATGGGGGCCGATTGAAATGATTCCGCTGCGTTCGATCCGCAGGGCCACTGCCAGGCGAACAGCCCTGGCCTGGTCGCAAATTCCCCACGCAGCCAGCCAGGACGACATCGATGTCAGTCGCCTGGCGTCGCTGCGCCGCAGGCTCAAGCCCGGTATCGAGGATGCCGGTGGAAAGCTCACGTTGACGGTCTTTGCCGTCAAAGCTGCGGCGGCGGCACTCAAAAAGTATCCCAACTTCTGCGTATCGGTCGATCCCGGCAAAGGCACCATTATTCAAAAGCGCTACGTCCACGTGGGGGTGGCCGCTGACACCGGAAAGGGGCTGGTTGTGCCGGTCATCCGGGATGCGGCCAGCAAAAGTATCGTAGACATATCCATCGAACTCAAAGAACTGCTGCAGCGGACCCGGGAACGCAAGGTGAGACCGGATGAGCTTCAAGGCGGTGTTTTCACCATCACCAACATCGGTGCGGCCGGCGGCCGGGGCCATTTCGCACCGATTATCAACTACCCCGAAGCGGCCATCTTGGGCCTGAGCAAAGCCCGCCTGCAGCCGGTTGTCATACGAAACAGGGAGGGTAAAACCGCCACCGCTGCGCGCCTGATCATGCCGGTCGTTCTGGCCATCGACCACCGCGTCCTGGACGGTATCGATTCGGCCCGCTTCCTGGATTACTTCCGCACCCTGCTCGAAAACCCTGAGCAGCTGCTGATCAGTATATAAGCCGCTGTTGCGGCGTCAGTTGTCCGTCGTCCGTTGACCGCTGGTGCGGAGTCCGTTGTCCGTCGTCAGTTGTCCGTTGTCAAATCTGGATGCTGGATGATAAAAGTTCGAAGTACGAAGTGAATCACGCCGTGGCGCTTCAGCCAAAAATGGTGGACTTTGTAATGATTATTTTAAAAGTCGGGTATTTCGATGTCCGATCGGTAGTCAGTTCTGGGCCAGGGCGAATGAGTCGCCGCGCTCCATCCAATATTTGAAACTGGGGATATGAAAAGACAACGCGGCAGCGTTTCCTTAACTCCGCACTCCGAACTCCGCACTCCGAACTCTTTTTTCGGAGCGCAGCGACTCTTCAACTTTAGGCACTTTCCTGTGCGGCGTAGCTTTAGCGAAGACGTAAGCTCACTTTAGCGCACTTTAGGCACTTTCCACGCTGACATTCGATGTGTCGCAATGGGACACTATCTGTCGGCACTAATCATACTCGTCACCAAAGGACTCCCCCATGGTCATGGGCGAACTGATGCAGGAAACCGAGCTGCTGGTTATCGGCGGCGGCCCGGGCGGATATGCGGCGGCCTTTCGCGCCGCCGACCTGGGAATGGATGTCACGCTGGTGGATATCGCCCCGCGACCCGGCGGCGTGTGCCTGTTTCGCGGCTGCATTCCATCCAAGACGTTTCTGTATGTATCCGAGTTGATTCACGACACTTCCCGTGCCGCCGCGATGGGCCTCATCTTCGGCAAGCCCCGGATCGATATTGAGGTGCTGCGCAACTGGAAAGATGGCGTGGTCGACAAACTGGCCGATGGTCTGGTAAGCCTGAGCAATCAGCGCGGTGTGCAGCGTATTCGCGGCCGGGCGGTATTCGAAGGTCCTGAAAGGGTCCGTTTGCACGAAGCTGAAGTCAGTCATATCACATTTAAACACTGTATCCTGGCCACCGGATCACGACCGGTCCCGCTGCCGGAGGTACCGTTTCGCAAGGGGGGCCGCATTATGAACTCCACCGGCGCCCTGGATCTGCCGGATATTCCCCAAACATTACTGGTTGTCGGCGGCGGCTATGTCGGGCTGGAACTGGGATCGGTGTATGCCGCCCTGGGCAGCCGGGTCACGGTGGCCGAACTGGGTGACCGGCTCTTGCCGGGCACCGATACCGATCTGGTCAAACCGCTGCAGCACCGTCTGGACTCGATGTTTGCAAACATTCTTTTGAATACGCGTGTTTCTGAATTGAAAGAGAACGACAGCAGCGTAGATGTCAGGTTGACTGCCGGTTCGGATGAGCATCAACAAAGATATGACCGGGTCCTGGTGGCCATCGGTCGCAAACCCAACACGGCCAACCTCGGTCTTGAAACAGCTGATGTCGATCGCGATTTACAGGGCTATGTCCGCATCGATGAACAACAGCGGACGTCCAATGCAAAAGTATTTGCCGTGGGAGACGCGGCCGGCGGACTGCAGTTGGCCCATAAAGCCACCTACGAGGGCAAGATTGCGGCCGACGTGATTGCCGGCGAACCTTCTGCATTTGACGCCCGGGCCATACCGGCGGTTGTCTATACCGATCCGCAAATCGCCTGCTGCGGGCTGACGGAAGAACAGGCCCGCCACCAGAATATCAAAGTAGAGATCCGCAGATTCCCGTGGAAGTTTTCCGGCCGGGCCACCACCATGGATGCGCCCGAGGGGTTGACCAAAATGATCGTCGAACCGGATACGGGTCGCATTCTGGGCATGGGCATCGTTGGCCGCAATACCGAGGGCATGATATCCGAAGCCGTGCTGGCCATCGAGATGGGGGCCCTGGCCCAGGACATGGCCCTGAGCATCCATCCCCACCCCACCCTGTCAGAAACTCAGATGGAAGTGGCCGAGATCTTCGCGGGCAGTGCTACGCATATACTGTCGAAAACAAAGAAATGAAGGCAGAGAGGATATATGTATCTGCGGTATAATTTTAACGGAAGTACTTCAGGGTATTCGGGAAAAAGGTGCGTTTCGAAAAACAAAAGAACTGTTCAAATCCATGATTTTCCTGCCGATGCCCTACTCAGTTTTTCCGGGCGCTGCGGAAATTTATACGAGAATATGGGACATCCTATAGTCCTTTTGTCAATATATTTTATTATAATTTTTAAATACTATAATTACAGGCACTTATACCATTCCATTATTTTAGGACGCACTTCTCCTTATAGTCTTTGACGGCTGT
>Ga0126335_1000263_pt1 | contig 24893 bp, 18 predicted proteins | sample OlaspJWI45metaG_FD_108409 | JGI IMG/M metagenome (GOLD analysis project Ga0126335, IMG submission 108409) | Marine gutless worms symbiont microbial communities from Oahu, Hawaii - Olavius sp. 1 OAHU.JWI-45 metaG | ecosystem: Host-associated > Annelida > Digestive system > Unclassified | place... | reverse complement strand
ATATATATTGTATCAAGGAAAAGCATATTACAAATCAATTCCAGTGTTCAAAACACGCGGCAGACAATATTAGGCTACAGCATTTTTTTTCAAATTTACCAGTAATTTGGTAAGTGTGTAAATTTGAGTGCATAAGTGAGTAAGTACCGTAAGGAACAACAACGGTTAGTGCCATACCACATTTATTACTCCCAATATCTGTCCTTGGTATGCCACAGTCCAAAACACGGTGATGCACACAGGCCTGGCTTAGTGGGACACTCCACACCGAATGTCTTCACGTCACGACGTATATATACATACATACATACATATATATGTACATATACATATCTATATGTACATATACGTATACATATATATTACTGCTATTATAGTCAAAATTGGCTGTGGCGCAGGGCATTTCTGGGAGTTGGCGGTTAAAGAGTTAAGGTCATTATGTTGTCATGTGCAAACTGAAACTGATATAACGTTAGCAGCACTGACATAAACTTTTTATTCACAAGCAAATCATGACATGTATACATAGGTGCAAAACAATGTAGCCACATAATGATTATCCAGTTTGGTTTGTGTTATTAATGACTTGTGAAATGTGTCTCAGCTGTCAGAGGCTGATGACCTGGACAATGACATTGATGAACTGCTGCAGGAGTTTGAGTCTCGTTGTCAGCGAACAATTCTGCACACGTTACTCTTCTACTAGTTGATGCACATGTAGACGTGCGTCTAGTCTGTCGTTGTTACTGTTGCTTATGGCACAGTTTGTATTGTGCTGCTGTGTGGCTAGTCTGAACTCTGCAGAAATGTTTAAAGCCATGAGATATAACAAACATGAAATTTGGTGAAAATCGGTTCACAGAAACTGTGAAATACATGCACTAAGCTTTTTCTTGGGTAGTTTTTTCTCGGGAGTACTACACAACAAAGTTGTTCAGCATTATTGAGGTGTCAGACTCAGAAGTGAAACTCTAGTTTGAACTTCCAGTACATGAAATTAAAGTCCATGAAGCTGTTTAAGTGGTTTTTAATGTAGCTGTTGTTAATCACAAAATGTTAACTGAATTTGGAATTTATTTTACAGTAAAAGTTTGACTATCATGGTTGTCACTTCTTGGTAATTTTTGTGTGAAATGAAACAATAGTAACAGCATTCACTATAAAGAATGAATGTTTGAACTGTTTTTATGTAATTAATGTGTACAGGTAATTGTGTATTGAGGTAACGTTTAAATTTTGTTTGGTTGTATTTAAGTTTGTGTTTGTTCAGTGATATTTTATGATTACATGTGGTAATTTTACTGCTGTGCTGTTTACTAGTGATAGTTTGTTTGAGGCATTAGAGAGCTATGTTAAGTTGTTTGCGTGTCTTACGTTCCCAGAACCATGGTATCTTTTTCTTCTCTAGCAATAGTTGTGACTTGACTGTTGTCAAACAGCCCTCCACTGTGGGAATTATAACCAGTCCAACATGCTCAGTGCCAACGCTGTGTGGCAATGACCAAAGGCAGAGTCTTATGAATAAACTGGAGATGAAACGAGTAATGCTACGCTTCGATGTGCATGTGTTAGTACTATGACATTGCTATTAACAGTGACATGCACGAGAATCATTGTTTGCATTTCCAACCCACCTGATTTCTCATTCCTGTACCAAGATGTGACATAAACAAGGCCAACGCCACGACATGGTTGGCCTAGTATGCCATTTAAGACCTACACCAGAAGATTGGCTTTTCTTCCAAGGTCAAGGTTTAATATTACTTTGAAATACTTTACCAAATTTTTACTAGCCCAGTACCCATATGCCATTGAAAAATCTGGAAATATTGAAAGTACCTGTATAAACGTATTATTAATATAAAACAAATCAAGTTTATTGTGAACTAGTGATGGAGTGTACACGGGTGTAGTATGTGCTACATGCTATTTGCAAGTTATTGTTTAGTTACGTTCACGGCTTTTGTCTAAAATGAGTAGCAGAGTAATTCTTTTAAAAATCATATTTTTCAAAGCACTCTAATCTTATTCTTGAAAAGTTTTATAAGACTTGTAGTTGCACAGTAGCGAAGTACAAGTTACTTCCTTGATTTACAGACAAATTCAACAATTTATTTGTCATATGAAGTAAAATTGCCTGCAGTACAGTGTTTTATCATCAGAGTTTAGTTAAAACATGATATTGAGCATGGCTCAGGCTCACAGTTACAGAACTTGTGCTCAGATCGGTAGTGTCACTACTATTCTGCTCGAGTCGAGTATTCGTTACTTAAGCGACAGAATATTTTGCTCTGCACCACACCACAGCCATCGAAGCAACTTAGAATTAAATATTCTTGGGGCGTTTAATGTAAACAAATAACAAAAAATAATGGGTTCAGGAGAAAGTTCTACGAAAAGAGTGACTATTGAGAGGGAAGAAGAGAGTTTCACAGTTAGTTTGTGTTTATAGTTTCTGGTTTTATCTTTGTTAAATACCTGCATATCTTGTCTTATTGTATCTTTATGAAGCAGTTTAGTTGACACGAAGGTTTGCCCTTGTACATCAAACACCGATACAAATGGGCACGAAGGTTCTACCGATCACCCAGTGGCACCGACCCACCACCGACTTACGCTACAGTGACACTATCCCTAACACTGACTTTAACTCAAAACCTCTATTGAGTTAATGTGAGTCGACTGGAAGGTTTCAAGTCGAGTCAAATTGTGGAGTCGACTTTAAGTCGAATTTTGTTACAGAAGTGATTCTTCAAAATTAATTGTCTTGCCTCAAGTCGACTTCCTTGGCACTGAAACCGAAATCTTCACATATAGAGTTTTGAAATTCTGTTAAGTCGTGTACAATTTGTTACATATTACAGTAATTCTAGTCATTTCGGTCTTTTTTACTAGAGCACCAGAATCAACTCTTTCACTGCTGACAATTTTTTTCAGAGTGACCTGTCCTGTGCTGGCATTTTTGCGGCAATTTCAGCACAATTTTACAATATTTGCAAACATGGTTTAAATTATTCTATAAATGTTTATTACTATAAAGAAGGTCATGAGGACAGTAGACACATGTTATAATGATAATACAGCACATTAACGGTAGTTAAATATAATATTTTGTTGACAGTGAAACATATAGGCCAGTGCATCAATATGTCTGTATGTCACTTGACAACATTCTGAACATTCTGGAAACAGACGCACTATAGGTCTATAATTCTGACATAAAACATTTATAGATAAAACGTAGTAAAAGTAAATTTCATTGCGGATGGCCTTAGTGGACAGTCATCTGACAGTCCACGTGAACTAGCGACTAGTTATAGTTATCACCTAAGTGATACTTTGTAACTATGTTCTCAAGCAACAATAGCTTGTAATCTAAGAAAAGCAAATTTATTGTTTACATTGCAGTCTCCATACACAGTGAAAATGCTTACTACTGCTGTACTCCAACATCAATCAGTATGTCTCTCACTGGGCGGTGACTCAGTGGAGGATCAAAATTCACTAATAATATCGCCAGAGCATTAGCTGTCATTCTATATGTTCGACGAGCAGGCAATTAGGCAAATTTAAATGTCAACGTAAGTAACATGTTAGGACAGCTGCTGGAGTAAGGGCATGTGTCAGCTCACTTCATTGCTTAAAAAGCAGATCAGACTGCCTCTGTGTCAACATGACCTCAATCTCAGTCAGTCACTGTAGCATCACATGCAGTGCCTAGCCAGCCAGCAGCAGCTATGGTGTGAGTTATCTGGGTCATGTTGACCTACATGCCAAGACGTGAAAAGACGTCATTTGCACATTGGGGTGGGTTTTCTGCAGACATGTTTTTCCGTCATCCGCACTGAACCGGTTAACTTACTTTGTCAAACAATTTGACCTGCACAGGGGAGCTATTCGGTGTCTGTCAGTTGTCAGCAAGATAAAATGGTGGCGCATGCACATGACAAAAAATTAGCACACCTGTGTTATCAAGAGCAGAACGAATCTTGCTTCCTATGACTGCCATTGAACTGCTTGCCACAGCACATGGTGACACCTAATTCTATATTTATAAACAGACCATTCGTTACTGGCTCAGTCAGTTGTCTTTCACATAGTGCTGTTTTACTATAGGGCTGTTAACAGTATTTAAACTGAAACTGCAGTTTTATGTGAAAACCGACCTGAACCGAAACCGTGGTTTTTTAGTAACCTGGACATGGTCTGAGACTGCAAGTCAACTGCATTAACTGAAGTCAGGCTATTAACTCATGCCTCATGCTCATCCTTGGTGTTGGTGATATATGAAAGGATATACATTATGCAGTCATGTACTAACGAGGAAAGATCGGATCGACGCCACTTCATGATGCTACGCTGCAAACATACCGTGGCAGAAATGTGATAAACACTAGCATTATCTCACTTATGAGCATCAATTGCCCATAGCTTTGCCTTGTATTGTTATTCTCACAAATATCTATAGAATGGTGTCATTGGCTGCTGCTGTGTTTTGTAGGTATCTGAGTCATGGAAGATTTCTGATGAGGGTGCTCTTGGTACGCCATGTTCCATTTGCAGGCTTCGTAACCTAGTTGAGTTTGGCATAGAACAGTGTGCATGCAATTTGGAATCAGTTGTGTAAATTTTGTTATAACTTGTACGCAGCACCACAGACTGCAGTGGATATACATTTTTGTCATTGGCAGTGAATATATAGGTAAAGGTAACTAGACACTTGCATGGATTCATATACTATATGCCATATAGTTTAAACAATATTATGTTGTTAATGAATTTTTTTATATATATTTTTGTAGGTAAACCAGCAAGACAGGTAACACTTAGTTTATATATTTAGTAAATTATGAACTTTTTAAATATTACAATGAGTTATCATTATTAGGCTGCCTTTCTGACTTGTGAAGCTGTGTGCCCAGCTGGATATCCGAAATTTTTGAACAGCTGCTCTGCCCTAACAGTAGTGTATCAGCTGTTAAAACTGTATCCGAGGGGAGCACATACCTGCACACGGCCGCTTTTTTGCTGACCTTAGAACTCAAAGGTGACCTAGATATTCTGAAAATGTACCTTTACACCGAAAATGAAGTTACTGTATTATGGCATTCTTACTGCTAATAATGGACGAGATACGTATGGCCAGAGGTGTCGCCACGGGGTGGACTGTGGTGGACATGTCCACCCCAGTTTTGCCAGAGGTTGTTCCTGAGATTGGTGAGTTTTTACGGGGGAGGGGGGAAGTGGTCAGGTCCGACTCTGTCTCTTTTGTAACTGTTGTGGAACTCTTAGTCTCAGATTACTGTGCTTAGGTTCATTGGTTCAGTGGGGCTTCGCAATAAACGTTTGGGGCTACAATTTGTGCTAATTTACTTTGTAGTGCTACTTCGCATATCACAAGCAGTACAATTCCAAACTGCTTTTCTGTTGACACACAGTATTGTCCATGCCATCCTGGACGATACCTTCAGTTTTTGGAGAGATGTGTCACAAATACGTGGGGTTTAGTGAGTTTGCAAAATACGGAAAATGAGGCAATTTGCCGCTTCCGTTGGGCATCCAAAAGCTGAAAGGTTTTCAGCTTCAGTGGGCTTTGCCCCCGTGACCCCCTAACCAAGGGCTCCGCCCCCAGACCCCCATTATAGGCTTGCACTCCGTGCTCGCCATGTGTGTCCACCCCACATTTTGGACCTGGAGATGCCCCTGCGTATGGCAAATGAAAAAAAATATGAAAATAGCTCTCAAGGTCAAAGGTCAAAGGTCAAGGTCAAATGTAACCAACTTCCAACCACATGGGGCATATTCCTACCATTACATCAATTTCTGACCAGTAGTTTTCGAGATTTTGTGCGGACAGACACAAACAGATGCCACCCAAAACAGTAGCTGCTCGCAGCATGCACGCAGGTAAAAATTAAGCCAATCAAGATGAGTATGTTGAAATATAGTACTGATATCTATATTGAACTGCACAGGTGGCGAAAAGTGCAAAATATTGTATCACTCGCATTTTGAGTAGCATAAGGTTATCGGAAATCTGGAAAAATGTTAAGCATCGGGAACTATTTTAACATAATTTGAGGCCCTGGCTAGTTAGTAGTTTGTGAAAGTTCAATGCAGTTGTTGACTGTATGTTAACAGCTGAACTAAATGAGGTTAACTTAAAGATAAGTGATTTCGTGCAGCCTGCCATGAATGAACATATCAGTGGCATTAATTCTGTTATGTAGGTGAAAGAAGATGAATTTCTACATTTACAAGCCTTGTATATGGCTAGAATTGAGGAGCTGGAATTAAAGGTATTGCTTATTCTTCATGAACAATAACAGTTGTGGTATTTGTTGCAGAAAAACCACTCAACTCGTGAGAGGAAACTTGGTTAATGTACTGATAAAAATATTTATTATTCAGACATACACCTATTTGTTATGCCTGTACCACCTGGACAGGCACTGCACATTGTTTGTCAACGATTCTGTCTGTCCAACTGCAGCACGTGATGCAAACCTGTGAAAACGCTGATCAGGCATATGCATTGACGGCTTTCCGTAGAGTTTTATCTAGTTCTTAATTAAATACTGAATGTGCTAGGTTGAAAAGAATAAGATAATGGTGAAGTGTGTCTGTATGTTGTATGACTGTTGCTACAGAATGCTCAGTTCTTTCAGATGTCTCTCAGGGAGTTGGAAGCAGCTGTCAGTGACGTGGAACGCAAGCACATGTATGTGTGTGATTAACCACATGTTTCCTCCATTGTATCTGCTTACGTAATAGACACAGTCTCACTGTCTAAGTCAGTGCTGTCCAGCCTGCAACCTGCTGACAGATTCTGTGTGGTCCACCAATGCAAACAAAAATCTGATGCTTTACATAATCACTATAATGCAGATTTTGGATGATTTTTGATTTTACACTGCAAAGTTTAATTCTGGTCAGTTTTTGTGTTACCTGCTTAGAAAAATGACACTAAATTTAATTTATTACTTATTAATTTGCTTGCTAACTTAGCCCAATCATATGACACTGACAGACTTTTGGAAAAGCACAGTGTGGCAGCACATTGAATTTAAGATGGCTGTCCTAGTCTACAAGTCGTCGAACGCCTTGTCATGGCAGTACCTGATGGACGACTGCCAACTCATCACAACCACTGGCCAACGATGACTTCGATTGTCAAATGTTGCTACGTGTGATGTTCCTAGGACCCGCACAAATCTGGGCGATCGATCCTTCACTGCTGCTGGTCCAAGTCTGTGGAACAATCTACCAGTTCATTTGTGGGATTCTGAACTAACACTTCTTGAGTTTTGCCGATTACTGAAAACGCATGTTTAGCTGAAGACTGCTGCACCTAGTGACTGATTTTTTTAGTTTCTAGCATGCTTTATAAATGTACTTACTTATAAACAACAGTGACTTTGCAGAGTAGCCAGAGCTGTCAGATTTCGCTGCTGTTGTTTTTGGCTACCCGTCATTATTTCATGGATTACTGATCTGTACTTAAGATGATAACAGAAGACTGAGTACTGTATTGGTACAGTAACATCAATGACTAAATGTTCTTTAAAGACTTAAGACGCGTGTACCAGTGTTGTGAATGATTGCTGTCTGTATGCTCTCAGGAAGCCGGCGACAGCGCCAGTTTGTGCTGACATGCAGGATGCTGCTACTCTGTGCTTGCTTGCTAACCCACATGAAAGTCTCAACTGTGCAGCGGAGGTCCGAGCATTCAACCAGTGTGTCAAGTCACACAGACAGGTGGTGTCAACTTAACAGATGATTGTGCATCCACTAGTGGTGCATGTTAAAATAATATACTAGAGTCATGCAGAAAAAAACACCCCAGCACAGAAATGCAATTCCTCAAGAAAATGTGAATATTTTTGCACCAGGTTTTCTTTATTGTTTAGCAGAAATTCTTTACAGCTGTGCCCAATTTTTCTGCATTTGTTTATTGCTGGGCGAAACGATGCAGCATCGTAGGCAAAGTTTGATTTTTGCTAATCAACAGCTTTAAAAAAATTGTATCCCCATAAGCATAATTGTCCATAACTTTGTCAAACCTTAACCGATGTTCAAAATTCTTTCACTGCTGGAAAGAGTAATTCATTTGCGTCAAAGTCCACATAATATTTCCTACCACACCTTAAGTATGTTGCCACACGCCACACTACGTTGAAAAATTTTAAAAGTTCAAATTTGCTGCACATCTTTAAGACACTGTAAGCAAAATGCATCGATTTTTTACATGCACCAATTTTAGCAGATCTTGCTTACCTACTTATTACTTCAGTTTATGGTTTCTGTTAAATATTCTTTTAAATAACACACTGTTTTATGTAAGCAGGTCTAAATGTTGACAATAGTCATACACATTCAGCACGCGACAGTGTACGACTTGTCGAGCCGTTTCATTCGACCCGATCTGTGGCCACAAAACAACTCAGACCTCAGTCTTATTTATTACAAGATGTGAGGTGTTGTCCAACAGTGAGTACATCATAAAAAGCGAATGGTGCAAGGCTGACGTTAAGTTGCAAAATTCATTCTTGAAGATTTTGCTTCTAACATTTCAGCATGAGTAAAGTAAATAAAGTATAAAATAGTACATTTATGCATAGTTACATCCTAAAGAAATTAGCAAAACTTTGTGAAACAATATTTGTGCATTTCTGAGATTTCATCCTTTTCAGGATGAGGTGTTTTTTTCTTAATTACCCTGGAGATCTGTTTACAGTAGTAATACTTTGTCATATAGTGGCGCCCTACAAATTTTACGTTGATTGATTGATTGATTGAAGACTAGGCCACTTTTGCCATAATTTTGATGCCTTCTGCGAGAATCTTACTCTCTTAATGACTTGGCTGGTTTGAGTAAAGCAGATACAGCATTGTGAGCATTTCAATTACACCAAGCGTTTCTTTTACATTATCTGTAAGAATGTGTACATTATACAACTCTGAGGCTGCATCGAATGCATAAGATGCAGACTATTGTTACCGATGATCGTGGTGTCTGTCACATGGGGTTATTCAGTGTAGCCTTTGCCCAATCACTTTGGCCTCTTGTTGTCATTTTATGTACATGTAATACCAGTCGCAGACCGGTGCCAGGCCATAGGCCTGGCCGGCTGCAGCCATAGTAAGATCGTGCGCGCACGTACCATTTTTATTGTATGTGCTTGGCCCCTGCTGACTAGTGTATAGATTTTACTGTAACGAAAATCTGACTGTCACGAAGTACTAAGTGACGCTGTCACGAAGTACTGAGTGACCCGTTCTATCAGACAATTGTTATAATGATAAAAAGATACTTTATTCCGGTGTTTTAGGTAGATAAATAACAAATACGCTGTACTCTGTGCTCACATTTTAATAAAAATGCTACAGGTACATAATATATTACTAAAGTTGTGTAACTTATCTAATATTCTACAAACAGCCAAGATAATAGTTAAAAACCTTTCCGGCGACTGTCAATAAACGTTTTGTGCCATTCGCCTCAGTTCAACGTTATCATAGAAAAAAACACAAATCGCCATATAGAAGTAACGACAAACACGACGCCAAAATAATTTAGCGATAGCCGCATCGGATACGCGCTGCAATGAGGCTTCTAATGAGCTTTGCTCACGGTCTGCGACCGGAGTTTAGGTTTCCTAATGGGTTATAGAATTACTACTAATTGCAATTTTGCAAAGTTAAACATAAAATGCCTAAATGCATGATGTTTATTTGCGTGTTGCAGAAAGTCCTGACATGAAGATATTCAACATGTTGTTACTGTATTGAATTAAATAGTTAATACTGCCTGTTGACTTTGTTGATGCATCATGGCTGTAGAATTTTGTAAGCTGTTTAATCTTTTGCTGTTGCGTATTGTTAATTTACATGACTTTGATACAGAATTGTAGATGTAAAACCAGTTTACACCGACACTTGCCAAAGCATGTTACATTTTACTGCAGTCACTTTAAGTTTTCATGATCGTGATTTATCTTGTGTACTGAGTTTATTGATTAAAATTTCATTCATTTTATTCCAAATAAGAAAGCTGATGTTTGAAATTTTCATTTGTTTATGGTTTTATTTTTTATAGCAACATGATGAAGATGGAAGATGTGAAGTGATCAAATGATATTTGGTTTTGCAGAATATTTCACTGAAATAGTGAGTTGTGGTTGATTTTAAAAACTATGAAATATAGTAATTCTTGAATGTTTTATGGCACAGCATAAAAGTACATTTTATATAGAGTAGCACAGATTCTCAGTATGTTGCTTATCAGTCACTTTTTAGTAGTAACCCCTCTCTCTAGACAAGGTTGTATCATACCTGAAACATGCAAGTTACTCTATGAACCTAACATACACTCCCCTGAGACAGCAGTAATAATACACCTGAGGAAGTAACAAGAATATTGTTAGCAACGCTCATCAAGTACCGTACTTAATATGAAATCATTACATTCTATACATTGCTTGTACACTTCTGACACTATTAGGAGGAGAGCAAACCATAGTTGTATGTCTGTGTACAGTTGAAGTTAAGACAAGCTCAGCTGTAGCTGTCATGCTTCCTGAATAGCTGTACGAACATATTCTCCAGAGCACGCCACAAAACAGACTAACATATCCTCAACATATGACACCCTCAGTGAGGGATCCCATCAACCTATTATGTTTTGTATGGGAAGACTAGAATGGCGCAGCTACAAACTTGTGAGGTTGCATGATGATCGACTTAAGTCGTTTGGGCGGGCACAATACATCAGTCTGACAAACGGACAGACAGCCGCATCACAACAGCAATAGCTGTCCTATCGCATTGCGTTTGGGTGGCAAACACTGCGTACATCTTATACTGAATAACAAGAGAACTGAGCTTTCATGCACTGCCTGTCAGAAGCTATTAACTTGTTTCTTTGTGTTTTTTCTGTGAAGGCAAACTGTTGTTGTCAATCCATACACTGCTCCAAATAAAAATGACATGATATACAAATTAGACTGCATTGTACAACAGAATGCGTAGAATTGCATCATCATTTCAGATCCACTGAAGTGCAGCTTGTCCTACCCTACCGACTCCACAAAAGTCTCATCATCTTTGAACAGAAGACATCATGAACTGTTTTCACTTGTGGAATCTACACATTAATATCAACACAACCCAGTCACAGACCGCCATGACTTCGACCTGTTCTCTGTTTCATTGCTAGACTCTCATACAATATCAGCAATATTCTGTCAACTTTCTGATGAACCACAAGCAACTCCAGTGACAACTACATCTTTATTCAGTATAAGCAGCATGACACACAAACATCAGTTACCTTTGTCAGTTGTCTGTGCTTTCAGCGTCGAAAACCTAACATTAATTGGTGATGCACGCTTTGAAATGACTTTCTGGTCGTCCATGTATGGCTGCAGAATGTCCGGTATGACTACTGTTCCATTCTACATAACATTGCAACAGACCGGTCTTTATACTGCTATCCACAGTGGCTTCTACAGTGCCTTAGCCAAGGGAGAGTTGAGAATATTTGAACTCCCTCCACTTGTCTCCAGAACCACATAATTTGTGCAAAACTGACTTTCTGAGAGTCAACTACACTGCAGCTGTCTGACTATGACAGTACAGCAAATGAAAAACTATTATCAGCCAAATCAGTATGTTACAATGCACATCTTCCAAGTTTTCCACCACCAGACTCTCAGACACCTAACTTGGTTACCTGAACAATGAACATTCTTTAAAAATTTGTATGACATCAGAACAAATGTCACTTTTACTATTCTATTACATGCAGTAGATAACAGAAAATTACTCACAGACTGCTGATAGTTTTCTAATATGGCAATCATTAAGCGCGGTATAGCACATGCAGTTCCATTAACCTGCACAAGTTCAACATACAGTCCTGGTAAACATATGCACATAGAGGTGACAACAATTTACAGCAAAACAAAGCCAGTTAGCAAACAACTCAGTGCATAAAACACAGCCACTTTAAATGCATAACTAGAAACATCTGGTTTATTAACAGCTATAAGTGCTCAGCGCTCACTGTGTGACAGTGTTTTATATCGCCGTGCCGTGTTCGATAAGTGATGCCCAGCCGTCGACTCTGGAAATCTGTGCAGTTTGATGCACTTGATATCTGCAGCACACATGCACAGACACATTGTCTTCATTAAGTATAATATCACTGTTAATGAGAATTTATACGGCTCGCAATCATTTTAGAAACTTGTCAACTCAACTATGCCAAAGTGCACTAATTTAGCAATAAACAAATTTACTTTCTCTGAAGTAAAGTTCAAAATATTTCAGCCTTCAAACATACAGTTTTTACACTACAAAAACGACACAACATACTTCTCCCCAGAATCCTTTTCCCGGCAGCCACGCCTCCATGTCGTACTTTCTGTAGGCAGATGCACCTAGCTCTTGACTCGGCATATCAAGCACTCTACAGCATGACAACTAAAACAGCTCTACTTCCTTGATAATGTCAACTAACTAGACAGCACTCAGAAAAATAAAAATCCTCACCAATGCTGACCACACCCTGCATCTACTGGTAATGATATTTTTATTGTAGAAAATAACAAACACACACAAACACAATTCCTTTCGTGCTTGCTAACTTCAATCTTTAGACATCTTGTTTGCAGCCAAACAATCTTATCCAGAATAACAGTAACAATGACTATATTTATACAGCACAAAAAGTTAAAAATATTCTTAATATGCACTGAGTAGTTCTCGGGAAAGTGTATCAGTACTGTCAGATAATAATATCCCAAGTACAAAAAATTACCAGTTCACCACTACATAGCACTGCCAGAGCGATGCTACAGTTTTCGATGACCACATTTTAACTTCAATGCTCCAATAACTACATGCAAATGAAAACAGAAATTTTCATGTAATAATGACGTGATCTCTTCATTCGAAACGATAACACACTAAGATGATCATCTGTCTGTCTTGTAAAATTTTACTCATATCTTGTCAAATCTACACAGCCACATTCTGTAGCAGAAATTAAATCTGTTCCGGTCGAAGGTAGCAAACCTGAAATGCAGTTTCAGTTGTTCAAAGAGATGCTGCTCAATGCTGATAAAATCACCGAGAGCATCGTCACTTTCACAGCCAGTCTCATTTGTCGTCACGCTGAACATCTCCACCTGTGTTGTACACAATCACTAACCAATAAACTTGACTCCTATTTGTATCAGAGCTTTACAGAACAACTAAAGAAATAACACACTAAAGTAGCAAATACATAGGATTTGCTATTAACAGTGGTAAAAGTATTGCTGCAATTCATAGAGACCAGAAATTGGGTCCGAGACTTTGGTGTTACGATCTCTCAAACAGACACATATCAGCCTTGGTCTAGATCTCAAACCTGTTGGCTTCAATTGTTTACCAAAGCCAATATTAGTCATGTCGTTAAAATCACATTAGCTGCTAATTTCAAATGCCGTCACTGTGGTCAGACAGCACTGCCTGGCGGTCTCTGAATCTGGCAAACAGCGGTCGCCTCGGTGTTGATCATGTTACTCTGGTTTTGATGATGCTGATTGTCATCTTTATGTTTTGGTTTAAACACTTCAGCAGCCAATCACAACAAAACACACAGAAAACTTATACAGGTTGCAAAAACTGAAATCACAAGCAGCATAACTCAGCTGCACAGACACAGAGTTCCAGCTAAGTTTCAGAACTAACTGTTACAGTAAACCTAATACAAAATAAAAGTGTTCTGGTTAGAATTGCAGCTAGCCAGCAGTGAGTACAGTGAGTAAACATCACACAAACAGCGTCATGTGGCATACTTTAGTAAACTGATGTACTCTGTAGAGGCCACGTTCCCGCGAGATGTCGGCCGTCTCAGCACGGAAACACCGACTGCATGTTGCAATCCTACCACACACAATTAACATACCATTCTGACAAGCACACAACACACCATGCACGCATGTCACAATCAGAGCCAGAACAACAATCTCTTTGAGATGAAGGCAGGTCACTTACCTGTTTTTTTATAATGACGACATATCTGCACATCAAAAATTGGTAATCCTTAGAACAAAATTATCTGGTAAACTTTAGCCGTGTACGTAATTTCATACATACATACGACCAAATACTAACCTATCCCTAACCGAAAACTGAATAATAATAACGATGTAACAACATAACAATATAGCAGTATTTTTGCATTGTCATAATTTGCGATCACTGTTCAAAGGATTACCCCAAAATTTTCCAGGTCACGGCATTCAAAAGAGCTTGAACCCATGACCTTGAAACTCAACCATGACCTAGATAGTCAGTTTCACCTGTTTCACTTTATCAAAATGCCTAACCCTAAAACATACCATTTGCAGTGGTAAGTTAATTTACATATTCATCAAACCTTTTTGGCAGTTCATCTTCATCAAGGCATTCGTTCAGAAAGAAACCTGACACAAAGTTATAAATGTTATCAGCTACGGTTGCTTTTACTACATGAGCACTAACAGCAAACTACTGAATCAAGAATGCACAACAACATCTCTGATTACTGAATACTGATGTTAAAGTACGTTGATACTGGGATGAAATTACACTGCAATCATAAACGAATAATCACACATCAAGCTTACAAATGTACTACTGATAAGAACAAAGACAAACAAACTAATAATGTATCCAAATGAAACTAAGACAAATGTAACTAACACATAGGGTGCCACAGCATACAGAATCACATGTACACGCAAGGTAAACCATAACAACAGTGCAAAAACGGCAACATGTACTGACTAACCAGCAATAGGAAATTCACCAGTAGCAGCTACACAGACATCATCGTGGACCCTGTGGTCTAACCGATACACCTGAGAGCGTTTCCCTGATGTCTTAAAGCCACATGCTTCCTGCAACATTTTAAAATCACTGCAACAGATCTGCACCAAGTGTCCAGAAAATAAAACATAAATGTCATGAATAATACATGCTAACTCACTGAAGCAAAAGCATTTAATTTTTCCATTATGTTCACAGTAAACTCAAAACTTTATGAAGCCACACACCCAAACTATCATAGTGGTCTAAACCGTATTTTTCCATCTGAGGCATCTTCAAACAGTCTACACAAAATAATCATCAGACTGAATTAATAGAAAACAGAACTGATATTTTAATGACACATTAAATGATGACATGATAAAATAAACAGACCTATATATATGAAAAAAATGAAACTGCTAGTATTTTAAGCATAACTAAGACAACTTAAGTTCAACAAATTTTCATACTTTCTGGCACAATTCATCTTGACATTTAAGGTAACTGGAGAATTACAAAATGTACCATCAAGTCTTGCACAACACAAAGTAATGATGACGTAAGTTGAAATCATAAAAATGCTTGCGCAACCTTAAAGATCGTGGAAAGAGAAATGCCAAAGTTCATTTTGCCGCTACTGTGGCCTCCAAATATGCCAGATTTATATCCGGTTGACTACAGCGTGTGGAGCATACAGCAAGAGAAGGTGTACAAAACACGCAAAACTGATCTTGACGACCTCAAACATCGCATCAGAACCGAGTGGGCCAAGCTGTGTCGTCACATCATCATTGCTGCAGCTGTGCATCAGTGGTGTTGCCGTCTTTCAGCTTGTCAGAGCGGGCAGTGGTCATTTCGAGCACTGCTTTTAATTCCGACATTGTGTTTTTTGCTATAACTGCGGCCTTTGAAGCCTTCGTTCACTAGTCGAATAAAGCCATTGCTATTCCGTCTGATTTTACGACATTAGTGCATTTTAATGCATGACGATCGTTTAATTCACAAGGTAAAGTAGTAACAATGTTTAGGTGCAGCAGACATTTGTTGTGCTAGTTTGGTTTCGCATTATCTTGACAACATTCCATCCAAAACTTACAATTATATATTGATGTTTATCAAAGTTATGCCCAAAACACTATCGGTTCCATTTTTCGGACACAGTGTATACATTATATAAACATATTTCAAGAAAATTAACAAAAGTGGTAACTGGTTGTTCAGAGATCTGTAACTGGATGAAAACAAAAACATACAATAATAGCTGGATGCAGCATGACAGGGACGGACATCAACGTGAATTTCTACAACAGAAAAATACTAAAACATGATTACAGCTGTGTTTCCTGACCACAGCTGACAATGTCTCTGATAAACCATAAACACTGTGAACATTTGTTGGAAAATATGAACACTGAACAATCTCATTTCACCTGTTTACTGGTTTAACCTGTGAAATATGACATAAAACACATATATGCCGATTGGCAAACACTTATGTGCTGAAAATGTTGCATCTCTTATGACAACTTTGACGTGAAATAACATTATTATCAATACAGTAGAAATAGCAGACAAACAGATGATGTAACCAAATGTGACTAACATATTTCTGTAGCAAAGTGTCCAGCGTAAAGCAGACAAGAGCTTCTTCCATGCGAGCCAAATCATCCTCAAAGTAATATGTCCTTGGTCCTGTCATATGACCTACAAATCTGTAAGACACATCCGGACAGGAAAATTTAACAACTGACTGCAGTCACTTATACACAAGACAACAACTGCAGCAAATAAGATGGACAGAAAATACAAAACACCGGATAGATATCTGCATCACAAATGCATCTGAGCTTGCAAACTGCACTGATTGAGCAGCAGATGAACTGTCTTACTGAGTCCGTAGTAAGTTAAGACGGTGACCAATCTGAACAGCTGTTTTTGGTGTAAATGAAAAATCTTCAACATAACAACACACGAACAAGTTTAGTTGCAAATTTTTTTAGAGCCACACAAATTCACCCAACTACAGTATGCTGGTAAGAAAGATTAAATAGCAAACAATAACAAAACAATGGCAACGGACATCAACGTGAATTTCTACAACAGAAAAATACTGAAACATGATTACAGCTGTATTTCCTGACCACAGCTGACAATGTCTCTGCAAAATATAAACATTGTGAACATTTGTTGTAAAAAAAATGCTATAAATAATGACATTTATTGTGACAAACAGATATTTGCATTATGCCTCAGACTTCAGACTGTATACACATTTATAAAGGCTCACAAAATTCCTGCATCTGTTAATTTAACTACATGTGACAGTACTTACTTACTTACACTGTAACAATACACTGAGAATCCATTCAATTACAAGACACCATTGCAAAATATCCCAAAGATAAAAATGGCAGATTAAAAACGACTTAGTATGCCACTGCAAAATTTTCTGAGATCCTTGGCTTTGTCTGCATTTACTGCACTAAACTACTCAATGCAAAAATGGTAAAGATATAAAGAAGGTATGATTTTTGCACGTTACCAGCCACCAATGCAACCAATGAAATCATTCCAAAAAATCTCATCAACATTTACAGCTACTCTATGGTCCTCCTTCAGATTCATCCACAATAAAAGACTTGCCAATGCCAACAAACAAAGGCATAAAGAGGAAATCATTGCACCAGTAGTAGGTGAATGCCTACGGAATGCACTGAGATACAATAATACCTCGTTTCTTGCCACACACATGAACCTCCCTGGCACATGACTCCTCCCCAATTGGCTGCAAACAAAACATCACAATGTGTACTTGTTACTGTCCTGGTCTTATCACAGCTAGAGATTATGTCAACAGTGCATTGTGCAAGCGCAGTACATGACATTTACTACAGTATTCTACATTCACAACTAACACTAAAAGCAAACCATGGTTTCTGCCAAAGAAAGATGAAGTAGGAATATTGGACAATTCTGACACTTTAATATCTGACAGCAAAGCAGTGACACCGCTACATGCAACAAAGTAGAAACAGAAATGAGAAGACAGTGTGTATGGTACACATGAGCATGGTACATACGGCCTCAGGATGAGTTCTGTTTGGTATGTCATACGCAGCATTCAAAAGCTGCTGCTTCAGTGACGCATACTCACTACTGGTCTGCAAACAGTGTTTGTTTCAGCATCTTGTTACACTGCCCCAGTAACCAATACCATACAGCTTATAGCCAAAAATGGTTCCAAATAATAAAACACACGATGCTAATGCTATCTACATGCATAAAACCTGTAATTCTAATGACAGACACAATAATTTGAGCTTTTGGTATCGTTATAGCATCAATCCAACATGCCACAAGTGAAATGTAACAGCAAATCATTGTGAATCTAAATGACAATCATTACTTTAGCTATTTTACTACATCTAACAAGTTGCCAAACACACTGAACACGCTCTGAAGCTTCTGAAATAATGGGAAAGTGGTGGAAACAAAGCCATGTAGTCTGTAGAATCAAAAACTTTGGTGATCAGAGTATATGTTGGCTCTGTGGTGTAGTCGTTAGGATGTCAGACTCTCGACTCGCGGTCGTGGGTTTGAATCCTGGTCACGGCACTGCCGGTTATTTTCTGTGGTAGGCTACCGTCTCTGGCAGGTAAACTATCTTGAAACGTAACCACCATCTAGGTCAACTCAGCCTTGCATCCCTTCAGGGTCACTAAATTGAGTACCAGCTTCGGTGGGGATAAAGGCGGTAAAGTCACCTCTGCCGGGTGGCAGGTAAAACTGTGTGATCCCACATGGTATGTGATTTCCCGTAGTGGTGAGATTAGTTTACATACTGCTATACCCTGTTTATATGTTGTGTTGGCAATGTTTGCTGTTCTGTTCTGCTCCTTTGTGGGGACTGTTGCACTAGCTAGGTTTTTATTGTAGCCACAGTCAGCGCTAAAACCGGCTGTAAGGCTAGGCCCAATGTGCACTCTATGTGTGTGTACAAGGGTAGTGTGATGAGTAGGTGTTGCGCATCTACAGTCACTGTATTTTAGTGACAGTGCATGTATATGCAGTTAGCAATGTGAGCAGCTTTGTATGTGTATATTTAAGGTGCCCAGCTTGCAGCCACAGGTTTCTCTGAGACTCACCCACACTTGTACGCCTATTCCCAACCAGCCTGAGGAATACTAATACCACATTCCTACCTAGTTACTAGCCAGACAGTAAGCAGTGTAGAATAGTGATCCCCAGACTGGTTGGCTTTAACGTACGAAGTATAGTGGTCCCATCTGTTATCCATGTGGCTGGCACCCATCACATCCAAGCACCACTAAACCTGAGAGTAATGGCCTGTCACTGTTCAAAGAGGACACAGGCAGACCCTCTGTACCTGCTCAAGAATTCAATCTCATAGCATGCCCGCTTAACCCAGCTTACTGAGAACCACTCGCCAAGACTGAGGACTTAACCCTGGCCCTGCAAGTGGCTAGCAGGCACTGCCCTGTAACTTACCATTAGCTAACTAAGCAGGCTGGCAATGTTTGCAATGTGACAAAAAAGCTAAAACACAGTGATGCCCAGGTTAAGGTTACCCTTACTGTTAGCAAACCCAAACCCCTTCCAATACAATGTACTGCTGGCCAAAGGTAACCTCCATTTCAAAAATCTGCCTGCATATTCTGGTACAGCTTGTCAGAAAATCCAACATACCAATGTTCAGACATCCCCGAGCGTACTCCAATGCAAGCCAACCAGCCACACAGAACAACATTAGGAATAGAGAGGGACACGGGAATGAAAATCATAACCAGTCCCTTCCCGTCCCGTCCCGTTGAAATAAATCCATTCCCATCCCGTTCCCGCAAGCTGACATCAAAACTAAAACTGTTCCCGTCACGTCCCGCGCAATAGCTAACCATTCCCGACCATTCCCGTCCCGCATTGCATGTCTGTCACAATACGCAAAGACAATTGTCTGAAATATGTAATGCATCATTCAACACTGAGAAATAGGATAGGCCTATAGGCATGCACTGTTTCAACTTTCAACAGTGAAATGTCATTGTCAAAAGGCACAGGTCACTTCAAACAACGAGAAGTGTTTGTGTTCGTAATTATTAGCGGGCGCTGTGTATAAACAGCAAGTTGTCGACAGTATCAGGTGCCAGTTGAGTTCGACGCTCCTCAATGATCCTGCCAGCTGCAAAGATGACGCGCTGGGATGGGGTGGACGTTGCAGGCACGCTGAGTAGCTTCCTGGCGACGCAGGATAATAATGGAAATCGTTGACTGTTGGTCTTCCAAAAATCTAGTAAGTTTTCGTCAGTGTTAGTGATTTTGGCACATTCTGATAATTCTGCATAAATGGGAAGAGTGTCTGGCTCGATTTCGTTTGCTGTCGTATCACTCAACATGTCCTGGAAAAAGTCACCAAACAAATTTTTTGATGTCTCACCATCCGGCCGCATTCTCTTCACTGGTGGTGGCTGTGACACACTCTCTGAGTCGTTCTGTATGTCTGGCTCTGGGTTATGACAGCCGGCAGCCATTTGTTGTATTTCTCGACGTATCTCACCTAATCTCTCTCTTGTCACTGCTTTCTCCAGTATTCGGGTTACCGAAGGAGAAAGAAATGTGGCCTGTTCATGCAGTGGTTAGATGCCGAACTTTGTATACAGCTTGTTTAACAGCTTTTCTTTCAGACTGCTGATTAGATCGCTGTCCATTGGATCAGGCTGCAAGTGTCGTTGGAGTTTAATGAACGTTGGCTGCACTAGGTAGATAGTAGGCTGCGAGTCAGCTGACAGCAGTCGTGTTGCCTGATCAAAGGCCTCAAAAAAAATTCATTAGATCATTCAACAGGTCAGCATTGTTGCCATAGAGCAAGTGTAACTCTCCTCTCTGTCCTAGGACCTTCTGAAGATCAGCGTATGCATCCCGAATCGACTGTAACATCGTCAGCTTGCTGTTCCACCTATGAAAAAAAAACAAAATATTGAGTGTGTAAAGCCATGCATGTGAAAATTAAAGGGATGCTTCACTCTTTTTTATAAGTGAGTCTGATTGATAAATTTACACCATTTAAACACATTTCCAATAAAAGTGAATTTAAGCACTAATTGAGATAAGAAGAGTTCTTATATTTCCATGACGCAGGAAATTGTATAGGCGATGTGTAAAAATTGCTTTCACTCGGGTCAGGTGATCCCTTTAAATATATAAAATAAACACTCCGACTGTATACTCATCTCATTTGTAGGGAAAATGAAGTATAGGCCTATACATGCTATAATTCATTACACAAACAGAAGCCCGCAATTATTATTTATAAAAGTTGAAGTCAGTAAATCAACAGTTACCTGGTTGGGATTTCCTGTTTCAGGGTCTAGTCAAATTCCGAATGGATTCCAGTGCGCTTGGCATGCGTGACAATGTTATTGCGGCTGTAAGATTTGACAGCAGCAGCAGGTCAGCTGATTTATCGTCAACTTTATTTGCAATGACAAGGTTTAAGTTGTGTCCACAGCACGATATCCGTTTGAATGGCACACGTAATGCAGCAACGACACTGGAACCATTGTCCGTTACGAATGTAACATCATCCTGCTCCATTTTAACTCCAAACTCTTGTAGAACTCCATCGACTGTCTGTCGTATATTGTCGCCAGTTTTCTGTCCTTCCATCTCTCTTGTGGCCAGGATACGGCTGTTCAGCATCCAGTCTTTGTCTGTGAAGTGAATCGTCACGGTAATATAATGGATCTGCGTAATCTCGTGCGTCCATGAATCCAGAGTGACGCCAAAAGACAAGAACCTTCTGTAGCTTTTCTATGAGCTTATCCTTCATCTTGGCCTTCATGTGGGGAACATGTCTGGCAACTGTTCTTGGAGCTGGTAGTAGCTGTTTGATGTCTATGCCATCTCCATACTTTTTTCCAATCTGCAGTAATTTTCTGCAGAACTGCTGAAAGCCTGCGCCTTCCACGATATCAAAGGGCCTGATGACAGTGGCACACATGACGACGGCTGCATCCGCAAGATCCGACTTCACAGGAGAAGGAACTGCTCGTGCACTGGCCATGATGGTGTCTAATAGGGGATACGACTTAGTGCTCACACAGCTGTGTTTCTGGAGCCCCATCGTGCCATCTCGAGACCGGTATTTCAGTAGAATGTAGCATTTTGTGCAACAAACGTATTCCTGAGCTTTTCCATCATAAATCACCAGTCTAAACTTATCCCAGACACCTGACTTGCCAGAGTCGTTCGGTTTCAGCTGCAACAACTCTACATTTTCACCTGAACAACTTCTATACACTAAACGCTGCAAATGTTCTTTCTGCATCGTCCATAATGTAATGTTTACTTTGTTTAGTCACAAAGTAAACGCGAACGACGCTAGCAGGAGGCCAAGGTCCAGCGGCTGACACTGCTGGAGTTACTCCAGCCGTTAGCAGACAAGGGCCATGTGTACTGCGTAAGTGCCTACTGAGTGCGTAGGGGGCCTGTTACTCTGCAGTCTGTAACTAAGTGAGGCATCCTCTCCCTCCCCTCCATCCGCATCCATCCATTACGTTGCCTCTCAAAAGAAAGACCGAGTCCAGCTGTTTTCTCAATGACACTGAGTGTGAACTACGGACTACAGAATACAGGACGACCTGTGTGATGCTGTCCGTCCTTTCCCACCATTCCCGCGGTACTGGGTGCCAAATCGCTCCCGACCGTTCCTGTCAAAACGGGAATCATTCCCGACCGTCCCGCGGGATTGAACAATAATGTAAGTAAATGAATAACGTAACGTGATGCACAAGTATATGCATACCTTATCTGCAACTTCCAATGACTTCTTTAGAAACAGCTACAACAATTTTTTTAATGAAGAACGGCTAAAAATTAAGCAAGATTCAAATACAAATGCTGTTAAAGCATATCTCGTCAATTTGTTCAGATGATATTATTACCTGTGTGCACGATGTGAGCACGTACTGTTTTTAGTAGCGTCTGTCTGTCTCTCTGTCTGCACAAAATCTCGAAAACTACTGGTCAGAAACTGATGTAACTTGGTAGGGTCCAAGGTCAAGGTCATGGCAGAGAGAAAGCGGTAGCATGCAACTCAAAACTACTGGCCAGAAATTGCTTTGACTTGATCGGAACAGCTGTTACGATAACGCTCAACATAATTCGGAGCTTTTGGCATTTTGACATTGACTTTTAAACTTAAGACATATTTCTGTATTTTTCAATTCAAGCTCCAAGTTTTGAATGCCTTATGCTTCATTTTCAGTATAAGGATATATTTTAGAATATCTTGGTCACCTACGAGTTTCAAGATCATGGGGTTAATGACACAGTTGCAAAACAGTGGCAGCTCGCAGGTTTGTTGTCCCCTTGGACACAGTTTAATATAAAGACTGTAAACAAGTCTGTAAGAAGACACTAAAACACATAAGTAACTGGCAAAACAAAGAGAGACATAAAAACCTCCAATATAGAAAGAGATAACTAAATAGAAAGGCAGCCAATAACTAAGACTAACTATATGCCAACATCATCGGCATGGGTTGAGTATATCTGCTAGCAAATTACATCCGAAGTCTGATTAATTACTACTAACTGTCTAAATTACTATTGTTAACAACTATTGCTGACTATCAAACACAAACCTCTACCCTACAGACTTACAGAAATGCAATTAAATGTTTGTACGCATACAATGTCAAAAAATAACACAGAAAAACCTGTGTAACAATACAATACTCACAACTCTGTCAATGTCACCAACATCTTTCCGATTTTTTATATTTTGTCTTATTTCGTCAATATTCTGGTCATTAAGATAATCCCAGTCAAACTGTGCTTCTGGCATATCCAACACACTTCCCAATTCACCAGCCGGTTTAAACAGACCATAGCTAAATGTGAACATAAACAAATTATTGAAATTAACAACAAATGCAAACTAAATGTCAGTTGTGTGAAATAAATGTCAGTTGTTACCATCCATGAACGCAGAAAAGAAACTTGCTGTGTCTGTCAGTATGTGCATCTGACTCTGTTCAAGCTCAAACTTCTGAAAGTCTTCAACTTTCTGAATGCACTGACCTAGAATTTCATCTTTGGTTTGCACCTTCTTAAAACGTAATTAATATTTGAGTACTAGCATGGTCTTTGTTTCAAAGTCAAGGTCACCAGAGCAAAAAAATCAAGTCAACAGAAGCCAGGTGAGAGGAATGCTGCAGAAATAAACACACTCAACACATGCATGCTAGTGGTGTGCCTTTGACTTAAAAGCACTCTTGTTGTTAATGTTGTGGGAAGAAACTATGTTGGTATATTCCAATTACTGGCAAGTTGATTCAGTGTCGCAGTTTTTAAGTTTGCAAATAAGCCCATCAAATAGTCATCATTCAGCATGACTTTTCCCTAAGATATTGAATTTTTTTACAAGAGACCACAGTGATTTGGCAAATTACCCCACACACACTGCATGCGCTGCCAATCAAGTTGAGCCATGCACAACAGGCATATGCAGCCTAAAAATTACTCACAGTTTGCAATGGAATATTGTTATTGCATTTTACTACTGCTAGTAATCCTATATTCCTAGTATGATACAATGTTACAAAGATACACATTATACAAATTACTTCAAAGCACTAAAAAATGCAACTAAAATTAATGCAAAAATGACACAACAGTAAAAAAAAGCACCATGCACCAATCTGCAAGTTGTGAATATAGTCTGTGGTTCATTCTTCTCAAACAGTATTTCACAAGAGTATATGCAGTCAGTCTTCTCACAGTGTACAGAGTAGTCATCTTTCAGCAATCAGCTGCATACAAACAACATCACATAAGCAGACATTGAGTTACTGAAGCATAATAACACTAATATGCATTCTGAAGGGTCAGTGATAGAACATGAAGAGATACAACATGTGACATAGGTGGCAGCAGTATATGTATATGTATATTACATTACATTACATTACATTAGAGTTATTTAGAGTGGCCTAAAGTACAAATACTGCTAAACCACTACTATACACGGT
>Ga0126335_1000262_pt1 | contig 24945 bp, 16 predicted proteins | sample OlaspJWI45metaG_FD_108409 | JGI IMG/M metagenome (GOLD analysis project Ga0126335, IMG submission 108409) | Marine gutless worms symbiont microbial communities from Oahu, Hawaii - Olavius sp. 1 OAHU.JWI-45 metaG | ecosystem: Host-associated > Annelida > Digestive system > Unclassified | place... | reverse complement strand
TCTTTCACAGTTTGTTAACAGCTTCTGAAGCTGGCTTACTGTTGGTGCTAGGAGTAAAATATCATCTGCATAGAGGACAATAAATGAACCGATAAACGACGAACACGATTTGGCTAGGTCGTCAATAAGGTATAAGCTCAACACAGAAGACTGAAATTCCCTGCATACTGTGCCATCTCACGTTGCCCATTATGAAGAATTGAGGCTCTTTATCACGCAGTTGATGTTATCGGGTTTCACAATGATGAGGTCGTAGGCCTATAGAGTAAACGGAACAGTTGACGCCAATGCAAGCGACGCGAGTAGTGAGGAATACGATACTCCAGGACAAATAGTGCCTTCCAAAGGTTAATCCAGGTTATATTGGGAGCCATAAAAAAATTAAACCTGGAAAACTTTCCAAGGTAGGGAAACGGCGGCGGTTACAGGTTAAAGTCAAACTGAAAACGAAAATTTTGTCCAAGTCAAATTTGTGGCTGTAGTCGAAGGAAACTTCGAACAAATTTCAACCTTTAAAGGTAGTGAAACGGGGGATTTGACCTGGATTAACCCGGGGGCAATATTTGTCCTGGAGTATCGTATTCCTCACTACTGACGCGAATAAAACTAACTCCAAAATGACTGGCATTACATGCATGCATAGAGACTTTTTCGCAAAATGAACTACAGGTGGACTACTTAATACAAGTTGAATGTCATACGCTCATCGTTGGGATGTCGACGTCGTGCTAAGGTAAGTGGGGGAGACCGAGGCAAGACATACACCTTTACATTATGTCACTCAGTCATTTCACAGAAATCACTCATTTCACAAGAGATTGTTTAGTATTTGAGTACACGAATGCATTAGGAAACAAATGGTATCAACATTAGAGCTCACTGTTAAAAATCTCCCGTGTATATTTTGCAACAACCGATTTTGTTATTGTGTCAATTAGCTTGTCGGTCTTGCCCCGCATTTGGGTCAAGACTGACAGCATGTGACCACTGTTTGGCACCACGTTGTGCTCCGGAATTCCAGTAACTCAATGTTAGTTTCTAAATAGAGCCACGTCTCAAACAAATTTACTAAATCGAACCATTTGCCGTTCTACGCCAACGTATACGGTATATTAGCCCTGTAAACTTCGTTTAATTGAAGGGGCTACAGAAACTGTTGAAAGCTGAAGTACAACAAGTCCAACCTCCACTGGTTCGATTTGTTGCACAACAAATCGAAAACCTACAACAAAATTAGTCCTCATACTCATAGATCGGACTAGACAGCGCCGTTAATTAGACTGTATCTGAGAGACCTATTTATTAGTGCTGCTACTTCTGTTTCATACTGTTTGGTGTTTGTTATTTTATCCTACTTCATAATAAGACAGTCTAGGCTTGGTAGCAACATTGCTAAAGCTGTTGCTAAATTTTCTGTTGACTTTATTATGCAGACTATAAAATTTGTAGATGAAATTTAGAATTTTTACATTTATGAAAGTGTATTATTGTTGCATGGTTATGAGCTTTCACATTAGGCCTAATAAAGTATAGACCTACTGTACTTAAACCTTTATCGAAACCTTGTCTCTGGTTATATTGTTTCATTTGTTTGGCAGGACCGTCGCGTTGAGTCGGTTATTTTCGGTACAAGTAAATCTGTGTTTATGTGACAACTTGACTCGCCGGCAGGGAGCGTTCTGTTGACTACGTGTAAATGCTAAAGTGTCGACTCGAGAGGCCATTGAATAACGATTCGTTGTGTCGCTCGGTCGGCAACATGGCGCTGATGGTGATATAGAACTTTGTTGGATTGCATCTGCATGTAAAAGACTGCAGTCAACTTTCTCTGTGATCGTTCGTAGGAAGCATATATTTCATTTAAGCTATCATCTCAGATCGTAAATGCATTGAATTCTGCTGTTAAATATCCCGTCGCAGCTGTGTATAACCTTTCCGCTCTTTTAGCGAAAATAGCTAAACCCTCCAGTACAGGACTTACAGCGACCTCCGCCAACGACTAATGAAATTAGACTATAAACAAAATTAGATTAAAAGTAACCGGATATGGAGTGTCGCGCAGCTGGCACCCAACTGCGTCCCGCTTCCAACAGCGGTCATTAAATTAGGCCTAATCACCATGACTAGATTCTTTTAATCTACTTTTATTTCTACCAGATTACCTTGGAAACTACACAGGACATAGGGCTAGTCTACGTCAAAAAGTCAGGTAACGTCGTTTTATGGCGTTAATGTGAGGTTAGTGTGAGGTTTAATACTGGTACTTCGTAGTACGTACAACAATGAAAATATTAATTTCTGTGTCCGTCGGTCCGTCCCTCAGCAGACTGTGGCGGTGCCACCTAGTAAATGCAGTTAATTTCAATGACGCTATTTAGTCTAATACGTTTCATTATTGAGTAAATTTGGATATACTGGAAGTGGTCACTGTTAGGAGTATCTAACGTTCAGAAATAAAAGACACATCGCAGCGAAATTTTCGGTCTGCGACGAAGCTCGACAAGATAGAGTCGAGAGATTTTATACAGTCCGACATTTCTCGACACGTGGTTGTCATACAATACTGTACAGTGTATATTGCGTAAACAGTACACGCCACTAATGAGGAAGTCAAACGCATAACCTGTCAACCAGCAGTTGACTTCTGCCATCTATGTCGTGTATATGCTTATTTTAAGGCCCTACCACATCTGCCTTGCCACCTGAGTAAGTATAAGTAAGTAAGGGTTTCACGTCCCGCGCAATACATGAGAGGTCAGTTTCAGAGTTTCAGTTCAGAGACGAGTCTTTCCAGACAACAAATTGCGCTAAACTAAAACTGCGCAACAAAGCAAAATAGAACTATGCACCAAAAACTCAAACTATTCACCATAAACAGCCTAACAAACAGTCACAACCAAGATAAGATGCTACAACAACCTGGTTTAGTCAACATTAGGCTAAGACATCCAGCTAGAAAACGGAGTGGTCTACTGTTACAACATCGGAGTCTAAACGGTACATGTACGATCGTTAAACGGACATCTCCCAGATAATGTCAGAAAAATCGTGTAACTATACTCTCGCAGTCGTAAGCATTTGCGTGATGGAAATCAATTTACGTCTTCGATGATGTTCAAAAACTTCAGCAGCGATCGGTCGCATACAAGTTGCACGACAGGTTGCAGTTGCACGATTGGTGCTGCAACTAGTTGCGACTTCCACAGGCCAATCTTGGGGTATATGGTTCTGGGCCACTTTATTCTGAAGAACCGCGTTACATCACGTAATGTTGAGGCGAAGCGTCAAAAATTACAACAGCAACAACAATCGTGGGCAGATCTTTTGTGATAGGACGATCAGTCGTGTCACCAGACTCCAGATTTATCAATCCTGCGACCCAGTTACAACCAGCCTCAAAACGGTAGTATATATATAACCGCAACAGTCGATTGGTCTTAGCCGCAGAAAAATTCTCACAAATTGTGCGACTTTATAATCGTACGATGAGATGTGACAACGACTTTAGCCATATCGCCCAGACAGATTTAAAATAGGATCCGTCGCCTACTCCCAGAGCGGCAATCAACCGTCTCCCAACAGACTGCAACGTCCGATAGGTCGACCAAGACGAAGCTGTCCAGTCTATCTTTGTTCGGTTGGAGTGCTTGACTTTCAACAACAGACTTTCATCGCTCGAGAGTGTGCAGACCGTTCAAAATGGCGTCAACTCGTGCAGACGACGTATGCGGTTGAGTTTCAACATGATGATGATGTTGTTGATGATAATAATGAGACTGATGCTACTGTGCTTTACATTCTTGCATGTCCACATATTAACCCCAATGTAAAAATGAAAAATTTTGTACGCTCTTCACACAGTTTTAGCAAAATTAACGCAGATGATCAAGTTCAGTTACCGTACGTAACGTGTGCAGCGCTGTAACGTTTTCTAGTGACAAAATTATTTCTTTTTCGCAATATTTAGCTATATCAGTTCGTTGTATTGCTAATAACTGTAAAACTGTAACTGTAAAACACGTTATGATTTTCACGTCAGAATGTTGTAGGCTATTTACGACAAAATTGCTTTAGTGTATCCTTCCGTTTTCGGTTGACACTACACTGCTGTGTCAGACGTCGCAATTGCAGAATATCGAATTCGAAAACACTTGCCACTTTCTTAATTACACTTTCATGCACATGCTAACAATAAACTTACATTGTAATTTGTCTTCAATAGTTTGCATTAACAAAAAATGTTTCAGCTTTCTAAAAAAACTCATCCATTGCATTACTGAAACTGCCCGTGTTCCAACTGGTTGATTTCTGCCCCCACCTGCAGATCTTGTGTCGTGTAGGTCACAGCAAAGCGTAGCCTGTAGATAAAGCACTGTCCGTTGACACACGTTGTAGTAATGTATAAATAATGCATGCAACTTATTCTCGAGTCAAGTTGGTGAAATAGTCTGTCGTACGTTGCGTCAGTGTCATATCGTGTCGTCGATAAGCCTTTGACCACTCGTTGCCGTTGAACGCTTGCAGTGGCAGATGCCCCGTCCGTAATACATGCAGACTGCCAGCGAGGTTGCAGCAGCTGACACCATCCATTGTAGAGTGTGCCGTGAAAGCCCAGCGGACGTCGATGGTTAAGAAACGAAATGCATGATCGATGGCTGGTGTGATCGGATTGTCGGACTAATGCTGCTGACAAGCGTACAAAAGAACAGTATTATAAATGCGGTGATTGAAGACCAACCTTTGATACGGATTCCCATGCACTACTTCGCTGTCTGTCTCTACCGCTATAACTCACTATATCATATGTTATATCGTACGAGTTTTTGACTTGTCGACAGTCAAATCTGTCTGTGCGATAATATTACGACAGACTTACTACGTATGGGCTGCTCAGCTGCTGTATTGGGATCGCACGCAGCTTGGTGTGTTAATTAGCTCACAAAAGTCTGCCAAACTCAAAATAAAAGGTACCTGGTAGGTGTTATGTATTATAGTATTGTCGTGACCTTGCCGTTGCAAAAATATCACTTAGATCCGAAAGACAAAAGCTTTCCTGTCGCCGTGTATTCAAAAGTAACACATTTAATTGTTATGTCAACGGAGAAATTACGGACTTGCTACTGAATTGTCGTTGTAATCTAAACTGAGCTTAAGTAAACACGAAAAAGCAGTGAGTGCGAACACAAAAACGTAATGCTGGTGCAGTGGTGCAGAGTTTTGGGCAATCGATACAAACTCAGTTTATTAGTGGTTACGAAGGCCTGGATGATAACAGACGACAGGCGGAACCAGTTGATTTCCAGAGGCTTTCAAATGACGAAGAACAGATGCTGCAGTGAAGTAGACAACATCAAGATTTAGCTTTCAGCAGGATTAACAATTTTGAGTGACGAAGATAGAAGAGAACAAAGTATTGCAATATGCAATTATTAAGACGGCCAAGAGATTTCGAAGGACGCCATAAGAGCGGACATGACTGAAGATCAAAAGTAGACAACAGTGCTTGATGGTAAATATGTGTATGACTGCGAAACTATGAGGGAATCAACTTGACCGACTTACGTTTCTCATTAGTAACTGACACTAGGCTACTTCACGAGTCCTCGACCACCGTTGGTCACAACAGTGCTTGTCGATAATCAGAAAAAAACTACATAGACTCACTCGAGAATTCAACACCCATCGTGACCGGTAGGCTATACACTCATGCACTACACTACAGCTATTAGCGTGTGACGATCAGTTTATCAATAACAGTAAGGGTCACATTCTACTGCGCTACCGTGCAGGTTCGTGACTGGATAGCGTAATGGCCCTAACAATAAATTATTGACTATTAGCCAAATTACGTGTTAAACAAAAGTTTGACACGTACCTATAAATCGAAAGCACACAGATCATAGATGGCTCCACGAAATTGTGATATTATACCAAACGTTATATTTTTAATAGCAAGTGAACAAACTACATAATGTATAGACCTACTTTCAAAACTGATTCGCAGTTTTACTATTCTCAGCGTAAGTTGATAAATATTGCAAACACTGCAAAACGTGCGGCGACACGTCGCAGTCGCACTTTGTGGTACGCCACACTCAATTATCTCTTGTTTTGTACATGACTTCAATCATGAATATATGTAGTTCACACGACTCATCACATATAACGTACAAAGACGACGAGTAATAAATGATGCAAAAAATCTGTGTCCAATATTAGTTTTCTGCGTCTTTCGCCGACGCGGATCGCGTATGCTCTTGGTGGTCATCCAACAAAAAGTTAATATCGATATGAGTTTGGCACTGTGCAATTTTGTATGTTATTACAAACTCGCCCTCGTGTCAGAAATTAAGTTTCGTAGGATGTTAAAGTCAAGTTTTTCAGTGCCAATATGTTCATAGTACCATAGAATCAATCGCTTTTCTTTGCTTCCCTCTTTAGACCGTTCACTTTTACTGTGCTAAGTGAATGTCTTATAGTATAATAAACAGGCCAGTCAATATTGCTTATAAGTGCAAGAATGGACGTGAACGTATCAATGGTAAAATCAATGCCTGCATCGGGGCACAGCTGAAGCAGGTGTATTAGAAGCCTGCCAAGTTATTGCATGTAAAGAGGATGGACGAGACGTATGATGATCGATCACGCTATACTCACCGCCAGTCGCGCAGCGGAAGTTATTCGTTACGGCAGCTATTTAGACTGTCACTGTCAAATCTGTCTCGCATCAAAGAAAAAGAAGTCGTGAGTAGTAAATGTTTCAGGCACATTTCCTGAAACGGAGTAAATTGTTTTTTAAATTTAGATTTTCTGTCGGACTTTGAACTTCAGCCCTTTGCCCCTGCTTTTTCACTCTGTATTTTTGTATCCAGATAACGTGAACAAGACTATTTTTTTATGAATTTTCTAAAGACATTGCATTACACAAATCTGTTTATTTTACTTTATTTTTTATTTCTTAAGACGTCGCGTGAACTTGAACATACCTGATACGTCAACAATAGTTAGTCAAACTATTTACGATTATGGAATGTTAGAAAACGTTGTACATTTCTTAAAATAAAAATGATTTAGGCCTTTCGATTATAACTTCGAGAACATGAACGTCATCGTTTTGTATGTTATACAGTTTTTCATGTATTTATTTATTATCAAATACATAAGTTTTTAGTTTTACATATTTTGCATATCATACAACTGCAACATGTTCAAGTATGAAACAGCAGTGAAATAAAATATTTAACGCTTCCATTAACACCTGTCTTCAACTGCACTGCAGTAAATGTCCAAACACAGAGTATATTGTACTTGACTGCAGGAATTGCTGTACTGACAACTTAATGTCAATCACGTTGTTTTACAGTTTTAATGTATACGTAAATCACTGTCAGAAACGTTAAATTCTTAACTAATGCTAAATGTTAGTTTTCTACATTCGATAACACAATCGTTGTTGCCGACTACTACATGTCATGGAACCAAGAACCTAAGGTCCAGACAAATATAGTGAGAGTTATCAAACAATTTACCGGGATGATAAACAACATTGCTCATTGCTCGACATCAACGTGGGTGGTCACGATTCCTCGGTGAAAGTTATCATGGGAACGCTCGATTGCGCACCTGCCGCCGTCTCCATGGTGACGTCATTGTTGACGGCTGACGTAGCCCGCAGTCGTGTTCGCTCAGTCAGACCCTGCCCCGCACCGCGCAGCCAGGCCACGAACTTACCACAACGACCATTTGCAGCCGGGCCTGCCGCCGAGTAACCGCTGCCGGCACCTCGACAGCTCAGCAGCCGGCGAAAGGCGTCGCGAAAGTCTCGATTGAAGCACGGATAGATGACGGGGTTCAACGCCGAGTTGGTGTAACCGACCCAAAACAGAATGTCGACACCGTAGTCGGGCAATTCAGGACAAGCGTCAGCGCACAGCGTGGCCGTGAGGTACCACGTAAAGAACGGCAGCCAACAGACCAGGAAAGCGCCCATGATGACGCCGAGTGTCTTAGCGGCCTTGTGTTCCCGCTTCATCAGCCGACGTTGCCGTGATCCCTCGCCGTCAAACGTCGACGACACGCGGCGATCGAGTGCAGCAATACTGAGTCCGCGAGATCTGCCAGGCTCCGCCGGTCGTCCATTCACGTCTGACGGTGACAGATCGATGCACGACGCCGACCGAGATGGACTGAAGCCGACAGTGTTGAGGCGCTGAATGCTTGGGGACGGCTGAGGAGGCAGAGTGCACACTAGAGCTGCTATCTGTTTCTCTTGCCGTCTCGCCTCGCGATAGATCTTGACGTAAGTGAAGATCATGATGACCGCTGGAGTCCAGAACGAAACCGTTGACGAGATCACTCCGTACACCATGTTCACCTAACAAAACACCACTCCTTCTTCATAGCAGGCAAAAATAGTCCAAAAATAGTTATTTTACGATAAGTTTAAAAAATAGTGACTATTTCTAATAATTCATTTCATTGCCGCATTGAAGAATGAAACTAACGAAACTGGAATTAAATAATCCTACCAATTTACTCCACATATGTTGTTGCAGTACATTGTTATTTGATTTTACAGCGCAGAAGTCATATGCATCACAGTCTACATGCATGGCTGTCTACATCGCTGCTGTCCGGCGTATCTGATGGACATCGTCACATTTAATGACAATGACACAGCAGTATACGTCGTCTCCGGTCGTCGACAACACGTGAAGCGAACTAGAACACAATTCGGTAGAGAAGCATTCTCTGTCACTGGCCCTGAAATCTGGAACAGTCTGCCACTAGAGATCAGAGTAACCGAGAACTCTGCCACATTTAAAAAGAAACTGAAAATTCATCTGTTTGACATTTGACTTTTATTAGTTTTATTCGATTTTACTGTTTTTATTTTGTTTTTAAATTTTTGATTCTACTCACTCACGGACTATTATAACGCACGGTTGTTCTAATGTATTTTGTAAACCGGACAGTATAACTATGATGATGATGATGATGATGATGATGATGATGATATGAACCGCCGAGTGTATAAATAAGAAACTTTATTCACCAGCAAACCGGTAGCAAAATATGAGAAAGCGATTAAGAGACACTATACATGTACATAAATGACGCATTCTGTGTTTTTATAGACTGACTTTAGAAAACTTTCGACTTTTGACTGTTTTGAGCAGCAAAACGACTTTTAATTAATTACTCAGTGTCGTCGGTGATTTTGCCGCTGTTTACATGGTGCAAATTTTCCGTCAATTATATTTTCTGTGAAAATCTCACAAAAAGTGAGACATTTGCGTTATCTTCCGTGAAGGTTATTACGGCACGTTACCTCACGTGCGTGATATAAGCCTAGTTGCGGTTTACGGCGCCATCTTGCCATTGTTGCTCGAAATATTTAACGATTTCAGTATTGCTGAAACGGCCGTATTAGATTATTGTCGGACCCATTTTCGTCCTGTTAGAGTTGACATGAAAGAACAAGTGTCCTCATACAACAAAAAGTCAAGGATGCAGTAGGTCTAATAACTAAGGTGGCATTATAGCATACTGAAACAGTGTGGGAGCGCGCTGGCCCATACAGAGCTGGTCCAGCCAAGTCGTGGAGACTAAAATACTTCGGTCACGTAAATCATGTCAAGTGAGCTTAAAGAAGGATATTGACAGCTTCCGACGTCGCGGCGACAGACGCAGACGGCTAGCGTGGAGAATTTTTGGACAGCGTCGCCGAAGAGATGTTGTAATTGGCAGAAGATTGTACGGCTAAAGCCATTACGCAGTTCCTTCGGTCAATTTGCTAGCTATTATCCATTGCGGCACATGTACCCAATTTTCCACATATTTTCCCTCAACTTTCACATTAATTCTCCAATATTGCTGTTATTCTGCAGCATGTAGGTAATGGTTGCAGCAGCATGCAGGTGAGATGATAAAATCAATAAGCTTAACTCTTCTTATGCAAATTAACTTAGTATACTGTGTGCCGAATGCGGTAGAAATCGATCAACGTTTGCAGAAATTACAGTAAAATGAAGTCACCGTGTTTAAAGATGCATTGTATGCATGTACAGTGACATGCCGAGCAATTAGACACTTTCGACTTTTTACACCTTTTCTATCTTGTCGAGGTAGGCATAAGACGAACGGACACAACAGGGTATATACAATCCATAATATGGTCTCCTGTATCTGGAATGTAGAACAATAATAGAACGTAAGCAAGCAGACCTTGAACGAGCACTCATTGCTGTCTGCGGCGGCAAGTTTGTCTCTCTGTGAGGCGGTCGTGTAGAGACCGAGGTGTATAGGGATGTGAGACAGACAAGCGGACGCCGTCCAGACTGCGGCCAGAGTCAGTGCTGCGCGACGCCGAGTCATTCTGCGCTCGTAGTTGAACGGATCAGTGACGGCGATGTAGCGGTCCCAGCTGATACAACACAGATGTAGTAGTGACGCTGTGGAGAACAAAACGTCATTGGCGTTGAATATGTCGCACGTCAGCGGCCCGAACAACCACTGTCCTGCTATCACCTGCATCGCGAACACAAACACCAACCTCAGCACAACGACACAGCGGGACCACCCGTGTAGACTAGGCAGTTACGGCTCTGAGCTCCTGAAAATAAAGAAATTCTTGTGTCGACGCCCGTAGCAGCTAGCATAGTTATTCGAATTTGTAGGCCTACTGCAAACATGCGACATAACCGTGCAATATCACACCGTCGAAAAATTGCCCGGTTCGTTTTCCGATCTTCATGCCACTTTAGATGAGAAATATGTACTACAATTTAACTAGGCTATATTCTTTATTTACTTACTAGTTACAGTACTACAGATAGTACCAACCTACCGCATTATTGGTTATAGTTATTTTCACGGTCTGAACTGGCACCTTATAAGGTCGCTCATTCACTCACTTAAATGTATAATGCATATCATGATAAAAGCAAATTCGGTCTAATTTTCGGATATGTTTGGTGGGTAGTATTTCAGAGAATTACAGCGATTTGTGTACAGGTGATATTGACAGAAAGCCGAGTTAACGACAAACACAGCTGCAGAGCGTGCTGCAGGCGACAATCGATAACTGCTCTTAGTACATTGTCTTCATTACAGAAGGTTGTCAACTTCTCAAGGGCGTCATGTCACCGACAATGTTTCCGTCAAATCAACTCGACTCATAGAATTCACCATAGTGATAGACTTCAACGACACTTGACAAGCCGCGAGTAGCGTCGTACCCCGTCAGTGTGCCAGGAAGCCCGCAGTCAGTGCTTTGTTTCGTTGTCACATTCCACCACTACACTGCACGGAGTGCGTTCATAATTCAGTTCATGCGTTCACAATCAATCACCAGTGATACTCGGCAAGAAAATGACGTCAGAACTAAAGCTGCACGAACCGTCGCAGATAAATACGATTTCATCGTCAGACTCAAACGTCGAAACGACAAACGTGTATTTTGCGGCTTTTATTAATTTCGGATAACATACGTAAATACTTTTATTTGCGCCAGTATAAACATATGGCTGTGGTCGATATCTCAGAATACTCACTTCTGCTGAAGCGATAATCGCACCACGATGTGCAGAACTGAGGCTGACTTACTCGGATGGTCCACCAGCTTGCTTGAAATAAACTGTCTTATTAGCACTTGCATCTGCAGGTACTCTGCATTCTAAGATTGGCCGTGTGACTAGTTGTTAACTTGCTCTTTATAATTCTACACACAGCTACACAGTACTAGCTCTACCTTCTCATTCGCAGTCATTCCGACTAGTCTAGTCACCACAACGTACTGTCTCAACCATTCACAACGAAGAGAAGCGTAGGTTTCAATAACGTTCAGTCCAAAAGTTAGTTCCGACTTCTCGACTTTGTCTTGTTTGTTCTCACCACGAAAATGGCATTTTAAAGACTGCACATTTCGTCGGTCTTAACTCCAGCACATTCGGTATTGACGTCGAAATGATTGTGTTCACTCTCGAAGATATCGTACCTTTTGACTCTGTCATGGTGGCGGTTAATCTAACCAACATGATACATGATGCACTGTCCAGCGCTTACATACATAGCGACAAACACCTGTGCATGTATATGGCTAAGCTCCGTGGCGATTAGAATCGAAACAAGAAGCTGGGTTACTATGTCACTGTCGGTCTAGCGATCAAGCATGTTATTAACACTATTTGCAACCAATGCACGAGTCGGCGTCGTGTAACGTAACGACGGCGATAAAAAACATATTGTTGTGCGGCTGTTGCTGCAGCTACCACCAACGCATTATACAGTGCTGCGCACAGCAAAATTGCAGCTTGGCTGATCAACAAACGCAAAGCACGACCAGTCGCTGGGTCCTACACTTGGCAGTCGGCAGGCAGCGAATACTGACACCGCTGCAATGAATGCACGTCAATTATCAGCGTCTTTGTCTCGACCTTGCAGCACCAGATATACAGCGACGCAAGTCATTTTACTAGTGTGATTCATGCGCTAAAATCTTGTTCATTTGCACACTTCTCTGCAGCGAAACTATCGATACACAAGTGCAGATTGCGGAAAAAAGTTTCTTTTTTACAACACATATAGTTTTGCAATAAAAATGTTGAGCTGCGCTTTTCCAACTATATAATGAACTCCTATTTAACTTAACTATAGACGTTCAGACGAGCTTTCTCACATAACGACATTTATCGACATTACTGTTCAATACTGTATACGAATAAATGTCTATCGTAAATTATTTTTTGTTGTAATTACAATGATTTTTCTGCTACGCAGCATCTCAGAAGCATGACAGTTTTAGACTCAACTGTGTATGTACCGAATGTAACAGTGCTGTTTTAACAAAAGAACCGTAATTGAAACAAGCAGACTTATACAATGTTAGGTCATTTTAAAGAATTTTAACTTGGCCAAACTTAAAATGAAGCTTGTAACAAAGAAAAGTCCAGCGACATTAAAAATGTTTAAATTGGACCGATGACGCAATTTGGCGGATCGTTGCTTAAACACGAAAGGTTGTCTAAAATATCTTTCACTGTTTTCAGTAGTTACACTACTTGTGATGAGAGACGCAGAATACAGTTAACGAAAAGAAGAGAATAAGCGAGGGACGTGTAGAAGATAGATATCGAGAGTCAGAAACAGGTGCGCGATCGATATCTCATCAAACCGCGTGTCTGTGCGCTAAAGCCGACACCGGCATGCGGAAGCAAGACGTATGAAAGTAATAAAATTTACACATTCAGTACTAGGAGCACACAAGGTGAATAATAACTGACAATTTGGTGCCAAAAAGTGCTTTATTATTAATAAGATTGCTGTATTCGTTAAAGTGTGTTCTTATCCGCACGCCCTGCAATGTCGCCTGGCGACTTGCAGAAATTGTACCTTTTCTTTCAGTCGTTGCCATTTGTACACAAGCGAACGAAATTATGTATAAATTGCAACGCCAATGCAAGTAAATCTTAGAAAAAACAGGAAATTAAAAGCACTTAGTTTTTTTGGAGTTATGGCGAAAATGATTTGGTTATTTACTGATCAAGAAACGATTTGACCTACTCATTCCGCTGTTCTAGTAACATTGTCCATGCACAGTTTAGGCCTACTGCTATATGTAGAAATATCTGAGCAACAAGGTGTTTAAAAATGAAAAAAATGTCAACGTGTGTCAGAAGTGCGTAAAAAAAGTGGCTTGCTTTTTATTGGGACACAATGTGCTTATGTTGTATCTGTGTGCCTTTTTACGTTATGGTGTTATTTAACTACACAAACAAAAAGAAAGAAGTTAGCAGACTCTTTACTAAAGGCTTAGTGTTAGGTCATTTTCAGAATTATGGTATAATCGAGCACACGACGGAGTTTGGTCAGGGCATGCGTACCTGTGAAGCGTTGAACGGCATGACAAGGACAGCGACAAGCAGGTCGGCGAATGCGAGCGACACAATGAACGAGTTGGCGACTCGACGGAGTCGGTCATAGCGCAGAACACTGACGATGACAAGTAGGTTACCAAGTACAGCAGACACCATGATCGCACACAGTACTATCGCCTTGGCGACCGCCCAGTCGACGCCATCCTCCGACCCACCAGATGTCTGATTGGAGCAGCTCTGCGAGGGACATACGACCACGGAGATGCCAGTGACGACGGCGTACTCAGATAACTGCTCGCGCAGCGGACCACCCAAAGGCACTATGACGTCACCGCCATAGGGCGGCGTGAATTCACTTCCGGTCATCGATGGGCGGAGTTACATAGCGCTTGTGGTCTCCACTCAGCTGTTTCACGTAGTCGATTGACTGTATATAAAACACAACAACAAACGTCGAATATGAATTAATAGCTGGCCCGCCAAAACGGAGGAACGGCTATAACAGCGATACGCTTTGTCCGTCCGTCCGTCCGTATGTCACGCGCAAAATTCTCTGAAACTAGGCGAGATAGAGCTGTGGTTACTATTAAACGCGAACGGAAATCGGGGTTTATGATTCAGAATTTTCCGGAAGTATAGTTCCCCCATTTTGACGTTTTCTGCGGCGGGCCACCTAACGTTTTGTCCCACCACAGACGACACCTTATTACATTGTTGTTAGGCGGCATCGAATGCATGAGATGCAGATTATTGTTACCGATGATCGCGGTGTCTGTCCGTCAGTCTGTCAGTCAGTCTGTCACGTTGCTCAACTCGGTTTCACTGTGCAAAAACTGCTAAATGAATCAAGATCTTTTTTGGGGTGAACTCTTGGGGGGCCATGGAACATTGTGTTAGATGAGGGTCCTGATCCTCTCACGGCGAGAGAGAGGGTCAGTTGGGGAAAATTTTGCCTATTGTGGACTGACTACATATCTCATGATTGGCTGAAGCTAGAGCTTGAAATTTGGTGTGGTTTTAGAGGGCTTCGGCCCCTAACCAAAAATATGCATGTACTAGGACGGGGTCACATTTTATTGCTGTGTTTTACTGTTACTGTTCAGGTTCAGTTTTCGACAGACCACCGGAGCGTCAGCCACTAGAAGATCGGAGGCCACAACCCGCCATGCGTGCCAGGAGACCGTGGGAGAATAGGACGCATTTGGACTATGATAAAGTATCGGTTGTGAGTAACGCGGATAAATCGATTACATGTCACTGTCGATGCCGAGTGATGAGACAAGATCCTTGAAGTCCATTATTATCTTTTAGGCCGCATCGAATGCATGACTGTTCTTACTCATTTGCCAGATGGCGCCACTTCGTTATTACATTACTGTATCTACTTGTTATGTTTTATGCGCAGACAACCAACAGTCATCGAGCGGTCACCAATATGCTTGGCATACAAGTGCCACACTACAGTCGGCTGACAATTGGCTGCCGCTGTACACATCACACAAATTGCTAGCATTGCATCTGCCAGTCACTCAGTACATACAGGTTCCTTTCGTTTCTCTCCGTGTGATTGTATGGCAGCGTCGCCGCCCAGTTATCCACTCAATCACAGCTTTGATGAATTTCCACCATGTGCAACTGAGCTCTGCAATCCCATCAGTTACGCTTGACGATTTCTCGACGTCGTTTCAGCGACGACGTAATCGATTAGCTACGTTTTTACAGCAGATGCAGTGCGCATCACGGCATTACAGATAGCAACGCGGAAGCTATACAAAACTCAATGTAGCGTAGATACAATGTCGAAATACACAACAGTTGCATAATAACCAATTAACAATACGCATTTGTCTCAGAAAAAACATCACCGTTTTATATTTTGTGACAACTCTATATGATTTCGTTAATTTTGGCAGAAACGTTGACCTATCTGAGAACTTTGCACGAGAAGACATATATGTATATACTTGTAATGTCTAAACGATGTTTTGTAGCGATACAGGGTCAAACGTGAAATCTCCGCAACAATAATCACCTTTTATTTTCTCATTAATTTTGTTGGATGTGTAGGAACCGGATGGGCCTGTGTGGGAACCGGAAGCTGGCTGGCCAGTGATGGAAGGCCAGCTTGAGAGTAGCCGGCGGCCCATGTGGATGGTTGGTGTGTGGTGGATGTGGAGTCCAGGCCCGCTGTAGGAGCAGACCTGGCCCAATCTGGTAGTAGATGTGGTGCGGGACTCAGTCTGTCCTCGCTCACGCTGGCAGTCTGGATCAGGCTAGAGACGTCCTGTCCCGTGGCTGACTGTGGCCGTGGCCCGACCCGATGGGCAGGCGAATCGGCCATGGTGCTAGGTGGGCAGTAGCCCTAGTTTGGAGGCTGGTCCGGGTCGGCCGCGTCAGTCCCCGGCGCTCCCAATGCTCCTACAATTGGGTGGGGGAAGATGGGACTGACGGGTCGGACTCCACGTGACTGATAGATGACTGCCCCGGGCACGGGAGAAACCCACGCAGGAGAGAGTACCCGGGATCCGTCGCGGTGACAGGACTCTCACGACTGGGGACCCTCAACTCAGCGTTTAGGATAGACAGGCTATCCCCCAAGCGCTTTATAAATTTGCCTACTTATACGATACGAGATGCTATTTTAACGTGCGCTCAAAAGCCGACATGAGTCAGCTTAATCTACCGCACGGAAACAAAACTAAAAAGTATAAAAAAGGGAAAAAATGAAAAAGGAAAGACGGATATGCTAGAAGTAAACAGTAAGCAGTCTGGGGGAATACTTAAATGCATGCCCGTGTAGTGCTACTAGCTAGGCCTACCTACCTAATTGCCCAGAATTTTGTAGCTAAGCCTACTTACTTTTACAGCAGTTCGGAGTACTAGGGTGCGTTAAGTGCCACCATCCCCGTATTTTTAGTTATGTACTTACAAACTTACTATAAGTCTGTAGACAGACCTGTGGTTGACTAATTCTAACTGAAACTATCCCTCGAGGCTTAAGCAGAAGCTAAAAGGGAGTTACAGCTCACAACTAAAATTTACGAGAAAAATTCTAATTAACTAAACGCCTAAATAACTTCGGAGAGACATAAAATATTACGACCGAGGTCTCCAAGCGGCCATCAGACAAATTCTTCGTAAAAACTGTCGTCAAAGTTCTCGAAACGAACGATCTCCACCGCAAAAGTCAACAAAACAACAGCACTTCAGGTTAACACCCCGAACAGACGAAAGAGAGAGAGAGAGCAGACGAGAAGAGAGCCGCGAGTTGGCGCGAACCGCCGTTACATACTGCCGCCGTAGACGTAGATGCTTTCCCGCCGTACGTGGGGGTCCGCACCCTACTTTTGACGAAGATTCCAAATATACTAATTCCACCCCACTAGGCCTCATAACCACCGAGTTATTAACTCTCAGTCTTGTTCTTACCATTACAACTAAGGTAAATGAGGACTTAAGCCGTCGGCCTTTTTCACTCATTTGGTGAGGGCTTTTGCGATCAGTTGCCTTTTTGCCTTCCCACAGATGTTAGCCGGTTTAATAATTGTGACAAGAACATAACTGAGTAAAATTCCAGCATACTCAAAGCTGGTAGATTTTGCAGCCAAGTCCAATTTCAGCGTCATTCAATGAGAGTAGACAGTTCATTGCCACAGACCTATGGCTACAGCAAACAGTCTCAATCTGAATCTAGGGACTACTCAGTCCCACGCGTGCTATAGGAGCGCGCCAACCGCATATATCGACCTGTCTATTGACATTACTGATCTGAAGCAACGCCTGATTGCTGCGTGCTCCAGTCTGCAGCAGCAGCAGCAGCATCATGTCATCGGCAAGGCGATCGACCAGTTTAGACGCCTGTGACACAGCTGATGAGCAACACTAACTGGGACTTGAATCACTTACTTTGATATTGTGAATTGTCTTAATATCTTGTTTTGAGACACAATTAATGTTTCTTGATAAATCTTTTATGTGATTGTTGGACTTACTGCGAAGAATTTATGCTTGATACGTGTAGTATTGCTATTAAAAATAAAAATCGTTTCTGTTTTTGTAAAGTGCGATACAATACCAGGTGCATTGAACCGTAGATGTTCTGGAACTGTTTTGATATGCAGCACTTTAAATGCCTAAAAACGTAGCAAAATCGGATAGCACCTGACAGTGACAGATTAATCACGAATGTAAAAAGTTTAGCGTTTATTTTGAGACATAGTGTAGTGTAGGCCAACACGTTCCAGTGTTTTGTAATCTACCGCCAGACGACATTTACAACGTTCCATTGCTGTAGGAGTGTAATTGTTCGATTATGACAAATGCCGATTATCAATCCATCAATCAACCAACCACTTACTTATTACTGCATGGCAGCCGGAGAGCTGGATGATCATCAGCAGGTGCGAGCATGACGTCAGACATCACGTGACGTGTTACGTGTGGCTGTCCTAGCAGACTTATGAGACGCGGCTAGACGACGACCGGTCAGAACTTGACCACGTAGGCATGGCCAGACAGCGAGTCAGACTGGCGCCGACCGACGAGTACTCATGGGTCATGTAGCTCTCCGCACAGAGTCGGCTGCGATCGGTCAGTGCCAAGCCGAGCAGAGTATACGTAGGCCACGAGACAGTATTACCGCTAGAATACTGATGGTAGAAAAAGGCAGATGCATCGATATGTGGACGACAAGGTGGGCCATTAACAACACATGCGCTGCCGGACAGTACGAGTTTGCTATTCATGGCATGCCTGCAGACGGCTGTTGTTGAGGCAGCATTTTTACGCAATTTACGCACTGTTTTAATATTGTCGGATTGACTATACTTCTCCAACACCTCTATTTTTTGAGTGCGGCGCCATTCTGCTGTGATTATGATCATTTTACTACCATTATTACAGTCACAGAACTTGTTCATTAGTAAGTTCAAGAGCTCGTTGAAAACACTTCTCTTCGCCACATGGGGCTCAGTAGAGACTTTTTGGTTTGTTCGGCAACTTGGGCTATACATATAAGTTTCCTTTTTACCTTAACTTTTTCCTGTTACTACAACTAGTGCTACTACTGTCAGCCACCGGTCACGTAGGCCCAAACTAAGCTTTTATTATCAACCGAATCAATCTAACAGAGTCACAAAAACCGCACAGCAAAAGAGATAAATGACAAATAAACAATGAGAGAACAAATTGCGAGGTAGAGCGAAACAGAGTGATTTGATAACGGCGAAATTTTTGGATAATGTTTTTTTTGTTGAACACAAGCAACGTTGACGTCGAATAAAGAAACCAACTATACGTTAACTTGCAGTGAAATTAAACCGAGTAGCTACGCACCAATTGGTATTATAAATGAGCTGGGACTGGTCATCGGCAGAACGACGTCACACGCAGCAGCGATAAAAGGCTTTGCGCAGCAGCAACAATAATTTTGAAATATGTGCAGGGCAGTAAAAAGAAACTAGCAGCGTAAAACTCGCACTATACGACTACATCGTCGTCTGACGCCACCCGGGGAGATGCAAGCCCGCGGCGGGGAAGAGTATTTCCTCGTAGATGAATGATGTAGTTGTAGCAAGCTGCTGAGCTGTGCTGAGCTGTACTGAGCCATGGCATCGTGGCGTCATGGACAGCGACTGACGAGCGGCGCCTATCATCGCTGTTGAATTCTTCGTCGTCGTCGTCGTCGGCGTCGTTAACCAACTCATATTCATCACCAGAGCTTCCTGCCGTTCGTCGCCACTCTGCCGTCCACGCAGCTACATCTCAGAGACGCAGGCGCCATCAGTATTAATCCTGATCTCATTTTCGCTGATTTACGTGCTGGCGCCTACACGTGAATCCAAGCTGGCTAACTACATCGCCAGGAGACGGCCGGACGGCTCAGGTTGGGACGTTGCTGGTCTCTCCATGCACGTACGTACTCGCTCAACTTGGTTATCGTCCTCATTGCCGCCGCTGCAGTTGCATATTGGACGAAATGAAACAGTTCTCGCAATATCAAAAAGTCCTCCTTAATAATAACCGAAACTCTAGGCTTCTTCCTTGATAGCAATAGACCTCAGATTCAGATACTGGCGCCATGGCGCCAATAGGGTTTGTTGTCTCGTCGCTTGCGATACGCACTTGTCAGAATGTGAGCCGTGCCTTCGTACGGACGTTTACTTAAAAATTTGCAGAATTGCATCCGTTAGTAATTGACGTATTGTGCCAAACTGAATGCCGCAGATAGTGTGCGTCTGCTACTATGCGAATATCATACTTGTACAAGATAACGCAAGTGCAGCTACACAATAATGGCTAGACTACAAGTGTTCAGATTTTCACAGCTCCAGCTCTACACAGTTGACAAAATAGCAAAAAACCCTGAAAATGTTGTACTTAACGCTGGAATGCCACTTAAGGCAGCCCGAAGCGCAGCAATAGATTTTACTTAACTCACCAGGGATCTCATTTTCTACTGAAAGCGTAGGCGACCATTCGGTGTCTTCAGGAACCCGATTTTCTACGAAAGACGAAAGCATCAAATTTGGTGCTGGGACGTTGATCTGGGTCCGAGATACGCGTATCCTGCAGTATGCTATGTATCAGTGTCCGATCATCCGACGTAGCGAATCAACAGTATCTACGGTGTTGCCTGATATGGAAACTAACGATGGCAACAAAGTCGAATGAGAGGCTGACTGGTAGACTGTCAGTCGATTTCCTTGCCCAGAAGTATATAGGCTGCATATTGCAGTTGCTTACTTCAAAGCCAAGTACCTTGAGCATCTCGACCAGGAGCGCGACATCGTCAGCACAGTCGCGATTAGTGAATGTCTCCAAGCCCAACATCACGATTTTTGTGTACTGTGCGCCCTAGAATCCAACCCACTGGTAACAGGGACCGTATGGAACAGTTTACAGCCAGGGGCGAAGCTAAAAGGGAGACATGGGTGCATGTCCCCTCCCGTCGTCGTTCCGCAAATTTTTTGTTGACCAACAGACTGGCAATAGCTAACTGAAATTGCGCAAAATATTCCTGTATTCTGCTTGTCTAGCTTTCATATGCGCATCTTTTTGAAATCTACATGTACATTTGTCAGCTTTCCTACCGGTTCTCTGCCCCTGGATCCCGCTGGGGGACTTCTGTTCTCCAGACTCCATGCTTGTCCCCTTATAGCAAATTCCTGTATACGCCTCTGCTTGCAGCCTTTCTGACACCACTGTTTAGTCAAATTAGAACCAATCAGACAATATTCGCCATCAATACGAACATAGCTGAATGTATTCGTGCACAGATTTTTGAACAGTTCAGTCAAGTTTGGCTACATACCAACGCTTTGCAATAACGACCATAGTGCTTTGCGGTCAACGGAATCAGATGCAGCCCGGAAATCGATGTAAGCGATCCAAAGTGGTCGCGCATAGTCGCGGTGTGTTAGAAGCAGTATACACATGTAGGTTAGTGAGGACAGTCATGGTTCATCATTGATCTGTTAGGTGTAAAACTACTACTTCTTCTTCTACTACTACATATTGTACTATAGTTTCTTGAGAATCACGCAACAAATGTGCATGAAAATAAAACAGTGTCAATGACAAGTAGAAACAAAAACTAGTTTTGGGTATTAATATGATTCAAGATCGTGGACGCGCGCTTTTTTCCCAATTTTCTCCAAAACTGACTCACTCCCATTTTCACTGTTCGAACAGTGGAACATAGCATAGCCATCTCAGCAGCAGTTGAGCCCTTGTTATAGCTGGAGGCTTAAGTAAGAAATGCATACACTTGCTAACTCGCTCGTATCGTGTGTGTGTTCAACTTCCTACAAGAAGGTGAGTAGCAATTAGGCCTAATACTCATGCTGCTGATGGGTGCAGCTGACCGTGGATTGTCAGCAATCATGCAACATCACAGGTCCAGTTGTCGGCTGGTCAGTCGTAAGTGCCGGCAATGCATGATGCATGATGAGCTGCCGTATACCAATCAGCCGCCACTGACTGAGATTATGATGCGGCGCTGCAGGTGATCACGATCGCGATATACACGTGCAAACAGCAAGTGTTCGGACCTCATCATTCGTGCGTTACACATGCACTTCAGCTAATAAGTTTGATATAACCAGTTCATTAGTCATCAAGTACAGATTTTACTACACACTTTACGTGCACAATTTGCATTTCACATCGGACTTATTTTCTGCATTTGTACGACGATGTTTATACAGCTTGCTAAGGTTTCCAAATTCGCATTCTTGAGCAATTGTGTAATGGACAAATAAACCAGTCGAAGGTGGCTTGTTCTGTGCCGCAGTCTGCATGTGTCTATACAACGTGGGTGGCCAAGTAAAACCTTCAGTGCAGCACCGTCCTGTGATAAAATATATCGACCGATGCCATTACGGACTCTGGGGACGTTGTTCTTGTTAGCTGGCAGGCAAGGTAAGTAATTCAATCTTATAGCGAATTGGCGACACACGACGACGTCCAGTGAGCAATGCAACGGCCCACCCATGAGTCTCTCCTCCCTGCTGCCCGCCCACTATGCCCATGCACACCCATCATCGCCGCATTCGTCGATCGAGATTTGATGCATTTGCTGCGTGATCAATAACTCGAGTCTTTTCTGTTACTTCAATAACCCGTAGCGTAACCTCTGTCGAAAGTTACACAAGTGTCTGTGTGGGTGTGTGCGCCGCTGCTGCATGACGTTGCTCATCTGCAGGGACAGACTGACCGATACTGATCAAACTGACCAAACTGACCAAACGTCACAGCATGAGGCACACTGCACCGCACCAACGTCCATCTCAAAGACCCCACTAACTCAAAAGCGCCGTGAGACAAAAACTGCACTCCGAAACGGCAGCAGATTATCAGTTATCGCCACAAAAAAATAACCACGAATAATTAGAGAGAGTTAACAGCGAATGTAAATTTTGATGCACAGAATGATACGCTCCACGTTGAGAGCCATTTTTGGTGTTTTTTTCAACATAGGGAAAGAAATGTCACAGGTTTCTAACCTGAAGGGCAAAAAACCAAGACCGTCCCTGAAAGAATTTCCCGGTTGGGTTCCGGGGCTTAGAATAGACCCACTCCGTCTCCTGTCCGGATGTCGTAAAAGGCGACTATAGCAGGCACCCCTCAACCTAAGTGGCCTCATCTGATTACTGATGATGGACTGCAATAAAAGGGAACATTAACACAGTTGCTCTAGTTACTATAGTGCAGTGCAATATTCTTGTTGTGCGATGTTCTAGGCAGCTTACAGGTTCAGCAGATTGGGTTTTTGTCACACTGGGACCCTTACGCTGTGTTTAGCCTAGAGGCGGTTGCCTACAGTTCATATTGTAACACATTGGAGTGGTTCTGGTTGGATTGAAGCCTATCTCAGTGGCCAACTGGCTTCCTTCAGTGCTTTGACGCTGTTGGTTGGGTTCTGACCTGTAAAAGCCGTCCCCAAAATGACCTATAAAGTGTCGAGTGGGACGTTAAGCCTCTACTCGCTCGCTCCCCGAAAGAACTAAGCCGCATTTAAATGACATGTTTTGCCTCTGCCGGCCTCTATCCACTTGCCACAAGTTTACATCATGGTGCAATTCTCTTGCCAACATCTCCGCAGTTTCGGAAAACGCGATGGACGGATAGACGGGCACGCACACCGGGCCCACCCGAGAACATAACGCCTGGATCCGGCGCATATAGGCGGCATAACGAGGCAATAGTTATAGCTGCACTGTAAGTTCCCATAAGCCGATCCTCCAAGTGGCAACTGACAAGACAACCTGAGAGCACAAGATACAACTTGAACTTCCACGAGATCTCAAATTGCTTCACTACTGAAACACGCAGGTACTGAACGTCATCTTGAATGACATCTTCACTCGTAGTCTCAAACATACAAGCGCATGTAACCTATCACGCCTGTCAGTTCCGGCTGCCACGACAATGACCCGTGAAAGAAGCTGACGAGCTATAATGGGAGCGACGGTCAAAGCAAGGCCGACAGCGGCGCCTGAAACTCCGAGCACTACAGTGTGTGCGCGCATGGTGGTCGACGATGGACGTGAAGGCGTCTTGCAGATCTAGGTCACACTTATCATGTCTACGGTAACTTATCTACCTGATCACAGGCCAGCGACCCGACACTCTGACCGCTCCGTCTGCCGCGCTGACGAGTTAATCTGGAGGTCGACGGACACAGACTGACGGATGCACTCATCCACCCATCCCACACCAACACACCCGGCACACCCCACACTCACTAATAACAGCTGTGACGAGAATTCTTGGTTTACTGCCATCTAAGCTCGTCGTTTACGTTCGTGCGCTCCTAGTTCTACACGTCACGCCAAAATAATGACAACCTACTTGCCAACCCGACCTACAGCACTTAAATGTGGCAGTAAAGTGTTCGACGTAATCCAGATATGTGTGCACATAAGCCTGGTTTCCTAGTAGGACACATCCTATAAAACTGCAGAGTCTGCGGTAAAGATAAAAGATAAAGGCAAGGGACACTTGCTATATCGCCTTTGGTCGACGACAGCATGTACGCTGCGGCGGCAAATGTTCTGTCCTCACTAACGTCATCTACGGCGGGCCACAGGGGTCGGTCCTTGGGTCGATACTCTTTATTCTTTACACTGCGGATCTGGAGTCGATTGTCGCAGAACATGGCTTGTCGCTACTCCAATATGCTGATGACAGCCAGATATACGGCTCCGGTCAATCTGATGCTACTTCGTCGCTGTCGCATACAGCGTCACGATGTGTCGACAGCATCTCTAACTGGATGCGCTCGAACTGCCTCCAACTCAATGCCGACAAGACGGAGCTGATATGGTGCTCGTCCATTCGTTAGCTGTCGCAACTACCGAGCTGCTCGTTCTCTGTTGCTGGTTCACTCGTTTGTCCTGTCAACGCCGTCAGGTCAGGTCAGGTAGTGTAGGTTAACGTCGCTTAACATAACACAGATGATCAGCGACAAGCTTAACTAACATTGTTACAAATTTACGTTATTTTTACTATTATTATTCCTATTAACTATACTTAATGTTTACAATACCAGTATTATTGTTATTAT
>Ga0126335_1000261_pt1 | contig 25044 bp, 15 predicted proteins | sample OlaspJWI45metaG_FD_108409 | JGI IMG/M metagenome (GOLD analysis project Ga0126335, IMG submission 108409) | Marine gutless worms symbiont microbial communities from Oahu, Hawaii - Olavius sp. 1 OAHU.JWI-45 metaG | ecosystem: Host-associated > Annelida > Digestive system > Unclassified | place... | reverse complement strand
GACGGCCAGCGCGACAAACAACTCAAAGAAATGAAAAGTGGGCCCAAAAACGACAGCCAACAATGTCTGCCAGGGGGGTCAAACAACGGGCCTACAACAATATATATTCATCTTTATTCACCGTAAAGGTAGCAGAACAAACAGCTTAACTAACTATATTATGTTGGTTCTGCATTTGTGGCGCAGACATAGAGGCGTTGGCCTGCGCTGGTAACATCTCTACGTCTACGTCAGTAGCCTACGTCTATACGTTTATATAATGTTTCATCAACTAATTATTATTTTCAAAGGATTTTGTTCTAATGATTCCCGAGTGAAGTTCGAATAAACACATTATGACTTCGTTACTTTGCCATTTTCGTCGCCGTATTATCTCCATTGATCGATATGCCGTTGGGTAGACAGAAAATGTTTGTAGTTTATGCTAAATATGAAAGAATAAGGCGTAAGTCAGTTGTCATCATCGTCGTCGTCATATTCATTTTTTATCGACATTAGGTAAACAAGAAGCCAAAGTAATTTGGCAAAAAATGCATCGAATGAACCACACACACCGCACATACTTGATTCTATAGCTTTAGCAATTTTCGGGTTATGTAGAGAATCCAAAAAGTTAAAAGTAAGTTACGTGATTCCGCCCCGTACTCCCTGTGACCTACCTTTGCTTATTTTTGGTCAGTGGCCACAGTTTTTGACATGGGCACAAAATTTCAAGTCTCTATCTTCGGCCGTTCTTGACATAAATATTGGAGTCCCAAAATTTGAAAGTAAGTCATGTTACCCTTCCCTCGACCACATATGACCTACTTTTGCACAGTTTTGGTTAAGGCCCTCGAGTCTCGATATGTGTGCCCTTCAGCCGTTCCACAGTGGGCAAAATTTTCCCCAACTTCCCCTCCCCGTCGCCGTCGGGGGATCCCGACTTCCATTAAACACAGTGTTTCGTGGGCCCCAGGAGTGTTCACCCAAACAGAATCTTTGTCCCTTCAGCCGCATTTACACAGTGTAGCCGAGTTGTGCCGCGTGATAGACTGACAGACAGACACCGCGATCATCGCTAACAATAGTCTGCATCTCATGCATTCGATGCAGCCTAAAAATAAAGGTAGTGAGGACATTTGATATAGCGCCTCTTTATGACGGAACTTCATCACAGAAGCGCTGAAATATGGAACGCACACTTTTACCTGCCACCCTCGCGTTTTTTCGCGAATGAAATGAACCAACCTGCATTATTATTAATGAGTTGATTCGTTTAGTACTATTACATCGCCGTTGCTGTGCTACACATATCGGCCTTTTCTCACACTTACGAATTCATCTGCGGTGGGAAAAATCGGGCACATCGACGGTTCAGCTCACCATTCCATCGCATTCGTTACAATATGAGCGTAGTTACAGTAGTCCGTTAAAGCAACAAATAGCTTCGTTTTTTGTATTACGTGTTATCTGATTTTACTGAGTTTTTTTTATCTCAGACCTGGAATTCGTAGATAATGAACGCTGTACACTCTACTATCCACAATTTTAACTGTTATACCACTGGTTCCTGACGCTGCACATCTGCCAGTTTGGTAAACAGATATTATAAAGCTGACGATGACAGTGATGACATTCGCTGTTGTGACAATTTTGACGCTTTCAAACGTGAACTAAAGACCTGCCTTTTTGTTAACCAGCCTTTGTCATCTAGTCACCATAACCCGCGCCTACCAATAGCATTCTGCTACACACGGCACGTAACAAATTTTACTTACTTACTTGCTTATTTGACTTGGTCTTATATGGTTGGTTGTATTATCGGTTTACAAGAATTTGTTGAACTCTCTCGTCTCGGGATGTCTCCTATTGGCTTGCACCTGCTTTGCCACCGTATATCATTGTTTCAAACACGACTTGCCTTGACTAAATCCTACACGTCTTCACTCTCTTTGTATCTTAACAGCTATTTTTCAGGTAAATGTCACTAAATGTCAAATGTCTCTTTAGCGGATGTAATCTTGTAATCTTGCCATTCGCTATTTCATAGATTTTCTCCGAACTCATAGGTTAAACAGTTGTGAAGAAAGATCGAATCGCGCGTTGTTTCGTCGATGATCCGAGCACCTGCGACTGACTGGTTCGATGGTCTTTCTAACTTCCTTCACAGTTTGTCGTCGCCGTTGGTGACGTTTTACTATTCTCCGCGTCGTCTCGCAGTCAACGACGTTATACGGCAGCAGCTGGCAGCTGGACTGCACACATCGTCGTGTGACAGGCGCCCGGCCTAGCCTGGCCCCCCCGGGCTGCCGCTTGTCCGTTCCATCCCAGTGTTGTAGTCACAGTAACATGGTGGAGTGGTTCTTCCAGGACTAAAGTCTGATCTCAACGACCAACTGACTTCTTTCAGTGCTTTGACGCTGCTGATTGAGTCATTATCTGGTCTGAAAAACTGTCCCCGAAATGACCTATAATGTAAGCTTCTACTCACTCACTTGTCCGTTCCATAACGCTGGTCTTGCCGACGTTGTCACCTATGGAAATGCAGAACGGACGGAGAGATAAAATCGAGAGTGTGCGGGCGGGAAAGTGGGCAAAGGCCGTGCGGCTACATGTAGCGGTCGTGTCGAGCGTGACTTGTAATGCAATAGTCTGGTGCCAGTGTCCGATGTCCAACTGAATTTGCCGTCTATCGGTGGCTCGGTCGGCACTGCCGTGTCGTGGCACTGGCTTCCTGTGAATTATTTTCATGATGACGTCGTGACGCCCGGGGCGTCATGATAAACCATACGCAACTGCGTCACACGCACCCCGCTTTCTCATTTCGTCGTCGTCACACCGAGGCCCGGGCACGCCTTGCTCACTCTAGTAAAAGTCTCTCCGGCACATATACGCGACGATATTCCACGGGACTGTTTACTCCGTGTCAAGTCGTTCTCGTTAATAGGTCACGACAAGCAAAGCCTTATATCTTACAGCTGAAATTACTAAGAAGTTACTGAGCCGTAACCAGAAGTAGAAATATGCCGTCAGCGGGCGCCGACTTAAATTTCGCTTTTGAGGCATATCTCAGCCGCTGTTCGAGATATCTGCACCAAATTTAGTGTTTTGGTAGAAAATGGAATTTCGGCAAATAATGACTGGTCAAAGTACATTTTAGCCAAATTCGATGTGTCGGACGGCAGCCTTATTGAAAAAGTAAATCGCTATAACTTGATTGGGCACAGTGTGATTTCGGTGAAATTTGGCACATAAATGTGTGCTGTAATGTTTCAATATACAGGATGGCCCAAGAAACTGCACATCTCTATTTGCTTAATGCTAAATTGATATAGGGCCTAGCTTTGTGAAATTTCAACTGAATTTTATAATTTTTGGCTGAGAGGACATAATGAACATTGCCTGTAAACTGATTAGTACAATTTTGTGTGATTGACACTATTTAGTTGTTTGCCAACATAATTCATGAGCAAATTTCATCATAAGACAGCACAGAAAACGGACAATATTATTTCTACAAGGTAGTGTAGAAAGGCGCAATAGGTGCTGTGGACAGTATATGCATTGTTTTGTTGGGAAGCTATACAGGTGTAAGTCTGCCAAAAAGTTATAAAATTTGGTTGAGATTTCACAAAGCTATATCAATTTAACATCAAGCAAATGGAAATGTGCAGTTTTTGGGGCCACCCTGTATTCTGTGGCTTGTTATGCGTTTAGTTATCAGTAGTTACCAGTGCAATCGAATCGATTGCTTCAGAGTACTCGTTTCATGAATGGCATACTGCATGACGAGTGAGAGTTTTAACTTTACTTATTTTTCTCTGTTTATTGTTTTTGTTTAGGCCGGAGAATAGGCGATCGCGTTACCGCCAGCAGCCGACCCATCTCCAGACAGAAGCGAACTCGTAAGTTTTATTTTACATACTAATTATTATTTGTACAAATTTAGTGAGGATCGTCCAGTTTTATAATGCCTCGTGGCTTATGAAGAGTTATGAAATGTTACAGGTCTGCTGCGAATGCATTAAAGTATCATCTTTTATCTACGCTCATGCATTTTTGATATGTCTGATGGATAAGGTGGCGAAGTTGTTTTAAAGAGCCGCTTTATTCTTATTTGTAATCAAATCATTAACTGAAAATAATCAAAGCAAAAGCAGAAAATTCTTAAAACGTTAATTTTGCGTAGCTTAAGTGTATTTCGCATATAGGAAAAATGCAATAAAGCACAACGTCAGGCGTCGATGCAATACTGCAAGAAAGGCTACATTTCAAGCTCTGTAACTGTTGCTATAACAAAGCTACTGGCTGAAAGAACGTGCCATCCTGCCACGCGATGGGCAGATCGGTTCTAGTGGTCCAGAGTAGACTGTGTTCAATATGTCACCCACGGCTTGCAGTGGTCTGTGTGCAATGCGCCTAAGTCGCTGATCAATTGCTTCGTCAATCACGTCCGTGTCACGCGTCTGATAAGTCCCGCGCTTCAATGTTACACGGATAATTTTTCGTTTGATATTTAGTTCATTTTAAAGTTTTCTAATTATATTGCATAGTAGCGGACTCGGACCGGCTTCCACAATGTTCCGGAACATTTCTGTTAACTGTTTGCTGAAATAAACAGTTTGGGTCTTAGGCATACTTTTAGAACTTTTGTTCGTCTGTTTTCGATGCTGTGGCACTAAGTGTTTCAACCAAAAATAAAGTGATAACATTATTTTTTATAATTAACGCAGCACGTTGGTATATGTGGCATTCATTTCCAAGTTTTGATAGCAAACAGTCTGCTCATAAATAAACATATTTTTCAGCACTGGAGAAGACGTTGTGAGCTCTGAAAAAAAATCTACTTCTATCAAAGACTTTTATGTCTTTCGTGTCCTGCCTGCGTTTGTTTTTGTTTGCGTTCACGGATTAGGTTACCTCGGCGAGTTAACCAACATTATCTTGTTCGTATTACCCTATTTGCGCTGCGATCGGCGCCGATATTGCTTTCACGCATGCAAGATGATGCACTGATATGCAGTTGCCGTGTTATTAGACGCGTTTTTGCTCAACTTCAACCCATGTCGTCTCGTGCCACATCCTCATGCAGCAGCAGCAGCATCTGTCTCTCATTGGGATGAGGAGTATGGTGATAGAAATACAGGAGCTGTAAGATAGGTCCGTTTTTTCTGGAGGGATATTGTAAAAGGCATCAAAACTAGCTTGAGTTTCAATAGGTTTAGCCATGTTTGAGTTAGCATTTTCGGATAACAGGCCTATAGCCGTTCAGTTTTTAGGCTGCGTCGAATGCCTGAGATGCAGACTATTGTTACCGATGTGCGCGGTGTCTGTCCGTCAGTCGGTCAGTCTGTCCGACACGCGGAGTCATTTGGTGCACCTTTGCCAAATCACTTTGGCCTCTTGTTTGTATTCGTTTGTTGTCGTGTTATGTTTTTTGCGTCTGCTAGCCCATAGGCGGAAGACGCATCTATTGATCAGTCGGTGCGTCTGTGACGACCTGTGCGGCAGATGCATAATGGGCTTGTTTATAAGCATTTCATGGTTGTGTTTGTTTGGCTGTCAGTACCAGTGCAATTGATCGTGCTGAAAAGACCGTCTGAGCAATTTCTTAGTATGTGTCGAGTGGGACGTAACGTAAAAATTTACTCGTTCGGTAACTTACTCCTTTAAAGGCGGCTGGAAAAATGCCTAGCCATCTGGAACAGCGTCGAGGTCTAGTAGGTGGTGGCTGCGTTTAATCGTCGACTTGGCGCGTCGTCTGCGGGCAATATGTGACGCCGGGTTACAGCGGCTGCTGCGAATTCGGTTATCCTGCACTGCCAGTCGCAAAGCTTAAATTATGGCGACGACGGATGACGCGCCGAGGTTACGTGCGGAGACGTTTCCGTCGGCGTGGAAGATGGAAGCAGTGATGTTGCTCTCTCTGTGTGTGTATGTGCTGTTTAGGACTACGCTGCTTATCGAGCGACTGCTGCACTACTATAACAGACAAGAACCGCCGACGAAAGGTCTGTCAGGCGCCGTTCAAGCTAACACCAACTTGTCGAATGTCGTCTATTATACAGCATTCGCCATTCGTCATTTCCACATACCTGCATAAGTAGTATCCTGATACGTGACTTGTCAATCACTTAGGCCTAATAGCAAAACGTATACTATACTGCCGACGGACGCAGTAGCCAGACAAAGTCCACGATCAAGGAAACGCAAAATAAAAGGTAATAGTCCAGTCACATGACATTGCGCTATAGAGACGCTCTGGTATGGCACGTGTTGTTTGACCTGCACACACACGCGTTTATCCATGAACGGGATGCCGGGTATGAACTATGTTTGCCTATGCCTTCCCAGCTAAAGTTGGTCCTCATTTCCCGACCCAGAAAGAATGGAAGGCTGAGGACCTACGCACCACAGCAGTGAGTAGAGAGTCTGCCCAGACCGCCTACGTGTCGGATATCGCAGCTGTTAACTGTTGAAACCGTCACGTCTCATTGGTAGTGGGTGTAAGCAGCTAGCTCCCGCCCAAAAGTGCAAGGGTCAGGAGTCAAACCGCGGCTCACGACCTACTGAATCGCGTAGGCATAAACCGCCAGCAGGTTTTCGTGGCATTTCCCTGATTAGGCCCACGTAATTACTTGAGTAGGTTAATCGACGGAAACAGGCACAGAGGTTAGGATTGTGTGGTGTTCAGGACATTTCTGTGAGTGTCAGTGCGCGCTGAGGAACAAACAAGATAGTATGGAAATAAAAACAAGTTTTAATTGAAATTCTCTGGATACGGTGCTAAAATCTAGATGGCGGAATTTCGGATAAAAAACTGGTCTCTTGCTTCTGTGACCACCTTTGCGGTGTACAAAGCAAGTCGTATCAGTCTGGCTTAGCAGCCGGTTAACAGAAGAAAGATCAGCTTCTCTCGGAAATTCAGTCGTCAATATTTTAGCACGGTTTCTGAGTATTGTAACATAAACTCGGTTTTCTTTTGATAACATTTTGTTTGTTTCTCAATGCGCCGAAACATGACAGATCACGTTAGCCAGTGTCGTATGTATATCGAACCGAAAACCGGGATTCATGACAATTTATTTAAAAAATAAAAATCTCCTAAATAGTAGAGAAGATTACGACAAAGCGTTACGTAGACAGCGCAAATAAACGTCGCTGTATGTTCGTAAATTGTTACATAATCTGGAGCAGGTTTGCTGTAAAACGGTTGTTATTAAATAATGTTTAGGGTGTTACTTTTGTGAGCACAGTGTATTTTAATTTCAAATGTTCTTTTTGACGCACAGTGATGAATGTAGTCGGTCTCACCGATAGCCTACTGCGAATACAACTCAGCATTTACAGTCGTAAAGCATTCGTCTGCAACGCAATAGAGCGAGGCGTTCATGCAGCTTTAATGACAGCGAAAATGCCTCACTGACTCAGTAAGCTAGGAGATGGACAAACAACGCAGCAACCTGGCGGAAAACGTCACGCTATGTCAACGACGCAGAGCTACTCATCAACATGCTGTTGGCTGCTGCTGCAGAAAGCAATCATAAAATTGGCCATTTTGTTACAATATATACATGCATAATATACAAAGTCATTGATTACTAGCAGTAGCTGCAAATATTAATCGGCACACTGCAATGCAAGGTGTTTGCGTACTATAATATAGCCTACCAACCATCTACTTTAGCTCTCATCCAGTGCATACGTAGCTAAGCGTATATCAGTCGCATAACAGCGGTGAGTTTTAGCACTTAATTACTAAGCACTGTACTATGCACGTAATGAGCAACGTAGTGAGCTAAAATGGCACTTCCATGGACGGTTTTTCGAAAATAACAACTAATTTCCGATTAATTCGCAATTAAAAGAAACCGTCGACGTTCAACACCCTCCCACAGCTGCCGTCCATAAATGAAGCTATAAGTTGGAGACATTCTCTCTTTGGCCACGTCAGGCGTGTGGATCAGGCTGCTCCTGCCCACCAAGCCCTACACATGTCATTCACATCACGACAGGGCTCAGGACAGTTTGGCACCTAGAGAAGACAACCAGGCCGTCCGCGAAAATGCTGGATGCAGCAGGTCACCACGAGTATAGGGCTCTTCTCCTTCTGATGCTTGGAGTGTTGCGACGGATCGGTCAGCATGGAGAGCGCTACGACCTGTCGACGGTCAAGCGTAGAGAGACAGAGAGAGAGAGAGAGAGAGAGAGAGAGAGAGAGTCGACGTTCAACAGATAGAATAATTTGCCAAAAGATGCTTCCAGAGACTTCTTTAAGCCTCAGTTAATATCAGTTACAAATTTAAAATGTTTCGTGGATTCGTGCACAATGTGCGTAACCGTAACTTGTTGACAATCGCGTTCTGCGACTAGACCGAGTACATTCTGCTGACCACTTCTCTGTTGCGTGGACTCATGAAATGAAATAAAGGTCATGAGGCAACATTAATAGAGAGTAAATGTTGTCGCAATCATCCGCTGTTGACATTACAGTTTGTTGTGCATATTATTCAAGCCGCATTGTTGGTGTCCGGTGGCAATATGCTGAAAGAATATTATTGTTTTTGTAGATCGGCCGACAGAAGTTCGCCTCGGCATTTACATCAACAGTTTTTACTCCATCAGCGAACAGACAATGGTAAGGCTACACTGTGAAAGGAAAGCCACGAACTAGTGCCGTTAACTTAACCGACTATCAACTTTTTACCATTAGAAAACGTAGATTAAAGCCAACATTAATCTCTAATTAAATTTAATTGACAATGGTTCAACGCGCCATAATTGTCCAACAAACTCGTGTAGGCTAATTATTTCCACTGCATTTTACCCAAGTCGCCGCACTCAGCTCACTTGTGGAAAGCAAAAGTTCAAAATTTATCACAAACGCGAAACCGAACGACTTCTCGATCAAGCACTGCTCCACACACTTATAAGAAAGCTCAAGACGGCCACTGAACATTCCAGAACTTAATCCGGTCGACTACAAGATATGGGCGTGGACCCTGCCGCAGCTAGTCAGTCGCGGGTGCATGACATTGACCAACTGAAGCAGCATATAATGTGCTGCACGTATGGCACTGCGTGGACAATAGCATCATTAACAGCGCAAATTGATGAGCTGCGTGGAAGTCTTTGAGAACGTATGCGGGCAAAGGTGAACTCTTCGAGCAACTGTTCTGATAACATCAATATCTATTAGCCATACAACATAATATAGTACGAGTTTTGAATTTTGTCTCTTGTAATTTGGGACAATTTTGAACTTTCAACTTCTGAAGGGCTGTTCATGCATTTGTTGCAGCTCGCCTAGACTATTGCAACTCATTGGTGTACGGCATTTTTGACAAACTGCTTCGACGTTTTAAGACTGTGCAAAATTTTAAGTCATTGCAATTATTAATAAAACGTTATTACCTTTAAAAAATTTCAAGCACCAAATGACAACAGAACAGCCATCAATTGCAGTGTACATATAGGCTTGTTTGTCTGTCTAATTGAGCGAATTTATGAGCTATGCAAACGCTTTATATCGACAAATGTGTGCACACGAGTGCAGGATTATTCGGTGAGCATGTACGTGCGGCAAGAGTGGCGCGACCCCCGCCTCGCATTCATACCGATTCATCGCAAAATTGTCAAGGTGCGACTGGGTGAAGGAAGCTGGGACAAGATCTGGATACCTGACACTTTCTTCCGCAACGAGAAACGCGCTACATTCCACGAAGTCACGGTTAACAACCGGCTGCTTCGTCTCAACGCTACCGGCTTCCTGTGGTACGTCACCAAGTAAGTCACTTTCACAGTACTTTTATTAAAACAAATATACACTATAAATCAATAAAAACAGTTTTATTCTGCCAAAAAAGTCTGGAGATGTGGAGACTCTTGCGGCTGGATGCAACGCTATACATACCGGGTGGCGCATAAAAACGTCACAAATTTGCTGCGTTGCTGTATTGCGCATCACAAGTGGAGAATAAAATCGATTTGTCAGTAGTGTAGTATTATGTTTTCTCTTGCTTGTTTGCGAATCTCATTGACGTCTTTTAGTGATCTCACGAATTTATTGTGATTAATGCAAGCTGACCTGGATAATGTGTTTATGTAAAGAAAAGAAAACCTGACATTTGTCCTAGCTGACTGTATCGCCAAAGAAATCGGTTTTATACAAAACAGATGGTAAATGCCGGTGAAGACGAAAGTGAATAATTAAGGAGACCTACATAAACATTCTAGGCCTACAGACTTCTTTGCTGCTAGAATGCCAGCCAATGACTTTGTGTTCATGCAAGACAGTGCACTGCGCTATCACATCGAGCCAAAACAACTCAGAATTTTCCTCGAAAAGTTGTTCCTGATTTTATCAGTGGTGAACTCTCGCGTTCATGTCTGGTTAGCCCATTCTTTAGGCTGAAAATGGGCACCACACTTACCAGAATTTAACCCGTTTAGATTCAGTTTGGGACATCTTGCAAGAACTTGTGTATGAAGGGCGACGTGAACCGCGTGCAAAGTTACATAAACTTGAGAAAGCAATAAGACAAAAAATGGAATGAGATCGATGACCGAACCATAAAGAAGGCTATTTTGCAGTGGAAAAGGCGTTTAGCAGCAATTAGAAAAACAGGATGGGGACCAATTCAACACGTCTTCAGCTGAATGCTTGTTAAGGCCGCTGATAACAGTGACTAAATACTCTGTGGTTTTCTGCATTTTGACAGGTAACTCTACTTTGCTTAGTATCTTAGTTAAACTATGAAATGTCAGTGTGAATTTTTATGTACATATCAATGAATGTTTTTTTCACTGAAAATATACATTTGGTTACCTTTACTACAGTTTAAGCGTTTTATAGTTTAGCGCTAAAGTTCGGGACGTTTTTGTGCGCCACCCGGTATAATTGAGTTGTATTTGTCTGTGTGGGCCCCTACATAATAACTTATACTAAAGACTAGTTGTTGAACTGAAATATAATTTTGATTTGCTTTCTAATTTTAGCGCATGTCGTAGACGTAGATATGCGTTAAAGACAGGCACCCTCTGTCGATAGTGAAGACGTGACTTCAGATACTACACCGTATCTGCGGAGTGGTGCGAGATAGAACCAAAGCTGATTTGTTCGCTAATAGGAAGCAGCATGTAGCCGAAGCGTGCTATGTTGGCGTTAGGGTGCATTCACACACTGGAAAACATCGGACGAGGTCGTGCGGCTGAACGTATGATAAACATATGCAAATGATATGTCATTTTACCTGTGCTTATTGTACTGTTTTATGAACGAATAAAATGATGATGATGATGATGATGATGAAATGTATGAAAGTTTCAAAATAGAAAATTTCATCCCGCATCTCTGTGAAAGCACGTGCGAGAGGACAGTAAACTACAAACCTGTCACGCCTTCGCCTATTTCATTCGCCACAATCTCCCACGCCTCTTCCTTTTTAGGCACGTTCTTGTATGACTTCGATGTTGTACAATAAAGAATTTCATGTCTTCGCACATTTTCTATTAATTTTTCAATATCCTTGAAAGGTAAACAGTATGCACGAAATAATATTCTACGTCATTATCAGCAGCGTAAACAGTCAATCGCTATAAATGTTCGTGAATATTCATGAAGCAATTGACAAACGACATCGGACGACGTCGTCTAGTATGTGAATTCACCCTTAGCCAAATTAAGCCGGATTTCTTGTTTTTTTGTCAATGAATAGGACAAACGATGCAACATTAGACTGTCGGTTTGACTTCAGCGATTTTCTCGTATTTCATCACGATCAATTCCGCCCGAATCGTATTGCGACTAAGTCGCGTGGAAGTAGAGGCTGCAGCACAATCGCATATGACACATGTCTGCAGGTTTTCACTTTATCGACTGCTTTATTGCCGGCAACGTGTGTGTCCCGGCCGGCCGGCGGCCACACAAGCCGCCCGCCGCGATATGGAACCGGCCGTCAACCGAGTCTGTACGACCCTCCCGGGCCCATCAATCACAGGTCGCGTGCTGCCGGCCAGTCCTACGACGCGCTCGTCCGAGACGGCTAGACAGAATGCCATCCGACCGCAGCATCCGGCGCTTGGAAGTCCGCAAGTCGCCGAGCGACGTCGGCGATTGTCGTACGCCGGCGGAGTGCGTCCTCTACGACGTCGCGATGCAGATACGACTCCATTTATTGTTGCTGCTGCTGAATTAGTACGCCTAATGATGGATGGCGATTCATCGTTTTTGCTTAGTTTTAATACTGTCCCTGAGGGCAACGGTGTGAATTGTTGTGTCTACTTAAGAAGCGGTCTTACGTCTCTCGGTTTAGGGTTAGTGTCAGTCTGAGAATTAAAGAGGACCCGGAATGGCGTCCCCCGGAATGGCGGACCCAAATCTGTCTAGCGTTTCTTTCATAACTTCTCTGTGTCTGTGCCAACAAATATAGAGCGCCGATGGTCGACACGGTATGCGCCTTTTCAGGCAGGCACGCGGCCATTTGTTGGCCAATTAGGTCTACTGGTATGACCGTCTATCTACCAATCAATTAATCTGTTACTTCAGGCAAAAGCCACTGAACACAGAACGCAACATCAAAATGCACACACACACACAAACACGCAGTTTTTGTCTGTAAAGAGTCGTTTCCACCAGTGCTGCGCTGCGCTGCGCTTCGCGATGCGTAGCGCGTGCAGGTGAGTCCTCGCTAGTTTTACCAGTTTAATAACATTGCCGTTTATAGGCTACTATTTTAGTCATTTAAAAACAAGATCATCGACTGCAAAAGGCTGTATCTTAATTTCATGCATTCGATGCATTGCAGCTTTATCCTTTATCTTTGCTCTTCGCGTCGCATATTATGGTCCAACGTGGTGGACAACACTTAAAAACGAACGTGCTCGAAAATAGACAGAAAACGCTGACTAAGGTTAGGGCTGATTGCTTAGCCTATAGGTTAGGGCGGATGACAAACTGGGCGACATCGGGCACGTTGTGGACGTGGTGGACGACACGCCGAATTGCAAGCCGGCTGACATCGGGCATACCACAAAAAATGCTGACTAGGGAAAAGTCATTTCTATTTTTAGAAATGAAAAAGTAGTAGGACTTGCGCCGCAAGTCTGCAGCACATGTGTGGGAGTTGCGTCGGGAAGAATTCAGCAAGACAAGCGGTTCAATTACACCCAAATACCTCTCAATTCCACACATTTTCATCCAAATTCAATCCAAGTCTGTAAATGCTACGTCCAAAATCCGTTCAAATCTAAAGTAAGAAAGCAAAAAAGTAAGTAAGCAAGTAAGTAATAAAAGTAAGAAAAAATAAGTAATCAAGATAGTGAAAAGTATGTAAGTAACTACGTAAATAATAATAAGTAAAAAGCAAAATATTTGTAATAAGTAAGTAAGAAAGTAGATAAAATAAGTAACCAACTAAGCAAGAAAGTGGGCGATGCCATCAGCAGCTGACAAACAACAGCAGCTGCGAAGGGAGTGCGGGCCGCGGAAAACGCTGACTAGGGTTAGGGTTAGAGGCTAGGCTTAGGGTTAGGATGCTGACTAATAGCTTAGGGTTAGGACTAGAGGCCTAGCTTAGGGTGAATGGGGTTAGGCCGCTAGCTTAGAGTTAGGACCTGTCAATCAAACCGGCCAGAAGACCCAATCAGACACTACTTATGTTTTCAACTGCCGGCAGCAACTGTCACGTGATTTGATGAAAGTCTCGCTACTGTTGAACCAGTTCGGGCTATTATGATACTTTCCGGATCCCAAAAGACCATGGAACAACCATGGAACGACCATGACAAAATTACTATAATTCGCTAGCGGGGATTCGCCGGCACTCGCCGCGCATCGCGAAGCATAGCGCAGGTGGAAACGACGCTTAATACTGCCATTGAACTTGCAACTAAAACCTTTTCCTGTAGTCGCGTTGTTGCTGACGTTTATTGAACATGCCGACGTGATCAGCAGCATACCCAGCGTAAATATCTCTGTTAGCGAAGATTTACACGGTGTGCTTCTTTTTGGCGTACGTTATGTTTGTGGAATTCCTCATCATTTCTTTTTATTTTTTCTTCTTTTACATTTACCATTCTGACTTCATCTGCCATTAAACGGCGTTTTTTCTAGCTAAAGAGTCTCGGAAGAATGCTGCTGAAGTTCGGTCGCCAAGCGGGTTTTTAAACGTCAAAATCTGCATATTGCAGCATCTGCATTTAGCAGAATTTCATGTCATAACTTAACAATGTCAGATCCTGTGCCAAGTTTGAAATTTAGCAGGGTCGTTAATATCGCCTGCCGAAATCTTCGCAACGTTTTGACGGACTCTGAAGCCACGGTTAGAACGATTATCAGTTTCTAATTAATGGCCAACAAATGGCTACACTGCAGTAATGTAGTAATGGCCGCATTGTGACGCCATCTGGTGAATGAGTAAAAACAGTCGCCAGCATATACAGACACAGACACACTGACAACAACAGATTGCATAACAGACTACGCTACGAGATTATCGATCGCAATAGTCCTTATCTGATGTATTTGATGCGGCCTAATAAATGGCAGTGGTCGGTATAACAGTAACAGGCTACAGACCAATTCATGACTGAACTCGGTTGGCCTGGTTCGAGGATTGGTAGCCGCTTGACGCTGTTATACGTTCGTCACGTCCCACATGCACTTGGTAAACTCTTTATCATGTCGACAGAACCGTAAACGTTGTCCTGAGAATTATTATTGCTATATCGGCTTATGATCTCACGCGGTCCACATGTGGACCCTTCCGGAACGACCAACACATCTTGCCGCCTACCTCGCCTCGAGCTGGTAATTAATGCAAACGACTTCATCTAATAAACAGAAGCATTTTAGTTGTTATTCAGTTGTTTTTGGCTAAATAAAGCGGTCTATGCCGTAGTCGCGTAATGCCAGTTCACGGACAAGAAGCTATCGTTCTAAGCCCCAACAAACTTGATCACAAATTGACGTTTAGGTTACGTGTTTTGTTTAACTGTAGACACCTGTTCTTGCATGTGGATCAAGATTCATAACTCGTCAGTAATGCAGCAGCGTCATTGTCTGCAGAGTGTAGTTGAGACAAGCCGCCGCGTAACTAAGTCAGAGAATATGAATCAACAATGCGGTACATCGTTTGAATCTCACCTCATGGACATAGATCAGTGGCGACAGACACTTACCATCATTAAATGCTGGGCTCAACACCCGTCGGAGTCTGATGTTTGTTTAATTATCTGGTTCCATTTGGTTCTATCTTGTACTGCGCGGTAGCTCAGTCAGCCACTGTCTAAACCCCGAATCGCCTTCGGTGAAGCCAAGCCGCTAATGCGGTCTGTCTGGCGGTCGGTGTTGTCGGTTTTGTTCGGTTCTTTAACTCGGCGCATTCGGGCGGTACGAGGTTTGGTTGCATCGTGGATGATATTCCCCTATTGTGAACTGCTTTCACGAACGACAGCCCTCTCCCCGTCTTAATGTTGTCTTGCCAAGTTGGTACGGTGTTGTCGGTAGCAGCTGGATAACTTCATCGCGGGTTGCGACACATCGCTTGTCTCAGTGGACCGACTGAGCGCGTCACGGACCGTAGATCATGTGTGTTCAACGTCGTCGACGATTAAGGCTATGCTCGACGACAACACAAGCTTCAATTGAATAGTCCCGACCACTGCACACTGCCTCACTTAGCCCAACCTTCCCCACGCCCAGCTTCGCACGTCACAGTCGATTTTGTTTAAAATTGGGATGTTTTTGTTCGTTACTGCTGTCTCTACTGCTACTATACGTTTAATTGTTATTTAACGGGTTTGTCAGTTTACGCGAGTTGTGATGTCGAAAGAAAAACAGACGAACATGACCAGACGGACTACTACACGGCGTTTTAGACCCATTTAGTCATCATCGTGTAACTTTCGCAGTAAAATGTTTGCATTATTTTTTCTACAATCAACGCAGTATGTAACTTTTGGAAAATGTAGTAAAAATTTGCCGTTTATTGCAAAAGTTGCACAGTGATAACTAAACGGGCCCGCTATAATCAATACACCTTGTGTACCGGTATTAGATGAAGTGCTGTGTTATGTAGCCGCCGTGGCTGTCTTCGTTGCCGATACTAGCGGATACTAAAGCATCGTTTCCATCTAAGCAAAAAAGGCAAAGCGCCAACGGCATGTTGCAGAGCTGTTATACGATAGATGTTATACGATAGAGCCGACCGAATTGCATTAATTTACTTACTTACTGTTTGGCCGCTTCAAATTCACCGTGAGCCATAAAATGGTGCCACTTTTATTTTGGTTTTAACTGTGTTGACTGTTAACCGATCTTACTGTTGGAAGGCTAATTGTCAGCACACTTTAAGCATGTCACTGAACTATCCTGGAAAGTTAAAAGTGCTAATTTACCGCTAATATGGCAACAAATTGTAAACAAAATGCATTTTTGTTTTTACATACACTCAATTTGATGCATCTAACTTACTTATTACTTGCTTACTTGTTAGTTTAGTTTTGGGTTTGTGTTAAATATACTTTGAAATAGCAAACAGCTTTATGTAATTAGACTTCAATTTTGACAGTGCCGATGCATACCGTGCATGCTACATTGTACGATTTCTCAGTCAGGCAACGCCTTTTTCATTCGCCCAGATCGGTTGTCACGGAACAGGCCCTACCTCAGTTTTGTCTACTATAGGATTTCAGGGGGTCATGCAGCAGCGAGTTCATCAGTCACGGATGCATAACATTAACGAAGTGAAGCAGGGCTTGCTGAATCTTTGCCACGAAATGGACAATATCGCAATTGCTAATGCAATAGACGAGTGGCATGGGAATCTTTACGCATGTGTGCAAGCAAACGGTCTACGCCTTAGCAGCTATTGAGCTACTGAACAGTATCAATAGCTGTTGAACACGACGCTTTCGTCTTTGTCATCTGTGACAAGTTGTTACAATTTGTAATTTTTATACAAACTAGGCTTTCTAACTTTACCAAGGTAGTGCAGCGACATATCTGAGGTGTGGTAAAAATTGGTACACGCTTTTTGTTGGCAATTTCATTCGCAAAAAAATTGCGAGGATCGGTTAACAATTGACTAATTTATAGCCAAAATAATAGTGGCACCATTTTTATGGCTTACGGTGTGCATAGGATTTAGACTATAGGGATCGATGTGCAAAAACAGCTGCACGGAGGGAGGTCCTGTTTCTGATAGAGGCTGTTGGAGACCCTAAGAAGACGGATTTCCGATCTACCCACGGATTCGATGCGGCTTTCGCCGAAATACTTGGCCTTTTCTTACACTAGGTTATTGTTTGTGTGTGTTCAGGATATCGGCGACGCTGTCTTGTCCGATGACGCTACACAAGTACCCGCTCGACTCTCAGAACTGCCCGATGATGTTCGAGAGCTGTTAGTATATACGCTATATACACGTTCACTTCTACCATCCGGCCTTAGGCGTCGGGAGTACACTTCCCCACTTTTCGAACGAGAACTGCAACCTTTTATTTTCAAAAGCCAGCACATTTATGCCGAGTTTCGACGACGTTCTGCTAATATCTCAAAAGATGGTTTGCGTGCGTTATTCCGCGGCAAAGATGCAACAAATTTAATTTCGGATGGGGCTGCGCTCAGGCACCACTTGAGCTTCTCACGGCGCTTCTTCATTGACTTTGGTTTCGTGTTTCGCATTAGTTAAATGAGAATATCGTCTCCAAAATGACCTGTAATATGTCGGGTTAGACTTTAAACCATACTAATATACTATACTCTTTCAGTTAGCTTAACATTTAGCCCTTTCCCTTAAAGGCTTTGACTTTTGGAGCTGCAAACATATGTAAAAGCCTTAGTAAAAGGCTGCCTTATAGAACAGCTACTAGACAAGAAAGGCTTGGGTAAAAGTTGAGAATGATGTAGCTCTCGCTTCAATTCATTCAACGGTTATTCGAATGATAAAAGTTCTGAATATCAACGACTTCTGCCGTCGTCGGTTGCTTTTGCTGCAACAAAGCGCCAGTTGCGTCGAGAAAGGAAAACGATGAGCCATAGAAAAGAGTTGTTGGTGGTCTCTTTATCGCAAGTCAGCTCGGCTTTCTGCAGAGAATTAGCGGCTTTGTGTAGTAATGGCAGGTGCAGGTGTCGCGGTTACCGGGACAACAGCGATTGATTCAATGGTTTTAATGATTTGACGTCTGCGTTGGGCGGTGACTGCACGTATTGTTCGGTGGTCTTGTTGTACAGTTGGGTATACGATGGATGTGATGTACTTTGCGTGGCTGCCCAACGCCGTCGAGATCGACAAAGCGATCCAGCTGCCGCAGTTTCGTCTCCGCCGCACCGTTAAGTACGACTGCTCGCAGAACTACACTGGAGGTGCGTCGACCACATCTATCTGACAGTGTGATAGGCTACAGGCGGGCTGACAGTGATCTGTAGGGCGTGAACAGGACTGTGAAACTGGGGGGGGGGTTAAAATAAAAAGAATTGAGGTTTGTAGGCTGCATCGAATGCATGAGATGCAGACTATTTGTTACCGATGTGCTCGGTGTTTGTCTGTCAGTCTGTCTGTCACACTGGTATTCAAATCACTTTGGCCTCTTGTTAGATTTAAAAAAGGCCTCAAAAGTCCAATATTTAACAAAGTAATATCCAATTTGCGCTGTCACTTATGACTCTCACTGGAATTGTCTTTAGTATAATGCAACATTTTAGATGGACAACAATGTTGAATGTTTCTCGGCGTCACTGGCGTCATCTCGTAGCTTACTGTACCTTAAATAGAAAAATTTAAAAAAATAAACTTTTAAACCTTTAAAAACTTAAAAACTTTCTAGCCCTGGGAATGACGGCGTAGGAGCTAGCCAGCCGATGTGTCGTTCATACACATGAGTGGATACTCGTTCTATTTTGCGCTTTTGTCTTGGAGTTATTCTAAAAGCGTTTTCTGTCTGGTAAATATGACTGCACAGTGTACGACATGGACTAAGCTCGTAATTGATTTATCGAATAAGATTTCGGTTCACTGTTGGGATAGATTGTCTTCATTGAGTTGTCTCGGACTGTTTTATGCGAGAGTGGGCTGATGTAGGCTGCGTAGACAGTAGTCGCATTTCGTTAATCCTATATTGAAGTTGTTCCAAAAACGTCTCGCGTCTATTTTGCTGTATAGTTTCTACACATGTTAACTGACTTCTTTAATATTTGGCACACAGTGTAGGACTAATGAGTACTGAGATAATCTGCAATACAACAGTTATTGACTTACCCACCTTACCTACATGCAGCTACCACGCTAACTTGGAAAAATGTGAATTAATCGCTGTAAGCCATGCCAACAAATATCTAGTTTTCGACACAATCATTATCCACCCGAGCCTAAATATTTCAGCAAGCGTTCAAAATAGCCACTTCTTTTACCTATACAGGCCTAAGTCTCCTACGCCATTAATGGCATGGTCCACAATGTTTAGTGATAACTTTTTGATAAGCCATTCCAGCAAATTGTTTTTCCCGAGGTAATTTGGCAGCAGCATGTACGGGAGGTGTGTTGCAGATTAAGTGATTTTGCAATAAGATAAACAGTGGACGGTAGAACATAATCGTTAGGTTAATTGCAACTTTTTCGGCTCACCGACTTATCTCAACTTTTTTTCTCAGTGCGGCTGATACGTAATTGTTTTCGGTTTGGCTGTGATTTGTGTGATCGCTCTAGGTGTTTGATAGTTTTAAAAATAGTTTTTGGGTAACTGTATGGACACTTAAAGCGATTTTGAATGTCTGTAAAAATTTTCTGGCAATGAGTATGTTGTAAAGTTCCTGAGTTGTTGTTGCATGCCTGCTGCAACAAATGCATGTGCCAAAATACTATAAAGAAACACAAAATATATGCAAGAAAAATTTACTGAAAAACCCCGGAGGTGTTCAAATAACATTTATCAAGATCATTCACCAGGTATATGCAAATTCACTCCGTTATTCGGCATGTATTTGACAACTGTTAAACATGGAATAAAAGTGAGTGTTCTTTATCATACACGTCCATTTCTCACGTGTGTAACGCAGTCCCCGCTCAATTTGCCAAGTGGACACATGTAGGTCTTAAACTACAGTGTATGACGCCAAACAGCAGTGGCGCAGTACCGCCAAACAAGTTCAGAAAGTCGTAATCGTGTTTTATGACAATGCTTCATCCCAAACAGAACTCACACACGAAACCTTTTTCCTTGCCTGCACATAATTCTTATGTGCCAACTGATACAGCAAACACGGCAACAAATCCACACATCAACGGACTCGCTGTCTAGTTCCTGGCAGTAGAGACAGCGACAGTCTTCGTCATCATACCGCGTTTTGCCGAGTGTTTTAAGATTTTTTCTTTCCTGATTTTTCTCTACTTGTCTTTGTCATCTTCTTAGTCTTGTTTTCTTGCATTTACTTCCTGCCAACCTTTAGCGCCTTCTTTTTCTGTGTATCATTATTCTCTTTCTTTCGCTTTTTCATTTCTTTTGATGTCTGTACTTCTTCTTGAGTGGGCGGAATATGTGCACATGTTGCCGAAATGCAGCAAACCGCCGTGAGGGTCTTTTTTTCGCCACTGGTAAGAGCCCGGACATTCTTCTTCCCCTTTGTTGCCACAGTTTTCTGGGGTTTCTGAACGCACGTGAAACCGCTTTCATCAACATTGTAGATGTTAGTGTAAGGGATAATGCGCTCAGCACTTTCATTAAGGCACACTTTTTCCAGCACATCAAAAAACCGGCTAACTTTAGCTTTATTCAAACCAATTGCTCGCTGTATCGATACTGCCTCAAGTTTACGTAGTCTGCCAGTGAAGGATGACGACTGAAAAATAATTTCAACCGGTTTCGTCCTGCTATTCCATCATCCTGACTGAATGTATTTGAGAGTGCATTCTTCTCACAAAAGACAAACACTATTCGTCTGACATCCGTTAGTGTCAGACCAAAGAGGCGACTTTCCATGTCTTGCAAGAGTGATACCAGCTTTTCTTCCTGCTCGACGGATAAAACTGTTCGTCTGCCAGACTGCTTTTTTACACCCATGCTTAAGCTGACTTTCTTAAGATGGCGTATTAGCGTTGGACGTGGAATGTTGTGCAACTTTGCTGCGCTCTTCTTAGACATCTTATCAACTATAACATTCTTCACAGCAAGCCGTAGGTCTTCATCACTTTACAACCCATTTCTAGCTTTGTATCTTGGGCCATGTCGAACAGACATGTTCACCAAACACGTGAAACCATGTAACAACACAGCCGCTAGAATTAGGTTGACACAATGACAGTTCACGTCCTATGGGCCTGTGAACCAACAGATCAATTGCTCCATAAATGAGTATGTGTTACGTGGACACCCTATGTTCAAATTACATTCTGTGTGTTTGTTAATCGGACACTGTGCAAATTACATTTACGCAGCGGTGTCCAAATTACACGCAATGGGGTGGGTTACTACACAAGTGTGCGGCAAGTTTTGTAGGCATTTTTCACGTATTATCTCTCATCAGTCAACTGGGGTATTGGCTGGTAGTGTCGAATAGCGTTCAACTTTCTGTTCATAACTGCAATACAATATGACACAGGCCAAAGTTTAAACAGACAAATAAAGAAAAATTTCATACCTTTCACAAAACTCGTAATAGTTAGCTTAAAGCGAACGAAATATATATAATTCTGCTTCCTACACGACAGCCAAAAAACCCGCCGAGTTAACACGTCACTTTGGTAACTAAGCAAGACTATTTACTTTGAAATAGCGACTATGTCGAAATAACATGCAGTGGCCAACTTACATAGAGTTACCCTACATTTATCATTCTGTTGTGTCGTTTGGCATGGGCAATCATCAGAGCTGAGTTGCGGGCGTGTGTTATCATTTCACGTCTTCGTTCACGCAACATTACGTTGTACGCAGCTTGTAGCCTATTTAATAAATAAATTAGAAACAGTACTTACAAATGTAAACACAAAAGTTACAATATCGATTCCCAAAATTGCGTTTGCAGCTGAATTGACTTTGAATTCAAATAGTTGCCGAGTATCATTCTACAAAAAAGAACTATAAAATTCAGAAATATATACATTGAATATCTGGCAATAACATAAGTGTATACTTGCTTACTTTTATGCACAAGCTGTTTGCTAACGTACGTCCTGGCACCTGTTTTTCTCTAGTTTGGACTTGTTACGTTTATTATTATTATTATTCTTGTTTGTTTTTTTACTACCTGCGCTGCGGGTGAATAAAGTTGTATATATATATAATCGACCGCAGAATATTAAACAAACCGAACTGATAAATAAATTCATTGATTGATTGATTGAACTGGTCGTAGGTTTCGTAAATCAACTATTGCTTCAGCAGGCTAACTCGATAGAACGTCCAGTCGTATAGAAGGATAATCGACGTTAACGATGACTGAGACGATAAAAATATGTCCCGCTCTTATACGGTGAACAGCGGCTCCAACCTATGTCCAATTGTCCGTAGCACTTAATGGTTCTTATTGCTCATATATACTAGATGTCCATGCAACCGTGCAGCTATGTCGTTATAGCATTATGCATCTGCAGCAGTCTCTTTGACTGTGGCGTGCCTGTAGGCCTAACTGAACCTCCCAAGTCGTCACCGTGATGTGCCACCAGTGTAAAGCGTCGTTTTCACGTGCGTTGCGCCGCTGCGCTGCGGGGTTCCGTTGCGTGGCGACAGGCGGCAAAAGAAACAGGCCATTTCAATGATAACCATTTTCACCTATGAGCGAGTTCTAGCTAGTTCCAGCGAGTCAGTGCGAGTGCGAGCCAGGGCGGGCGAGTCTCCGATAGTTCCGGCGATTGCTATCTGTCGCCACGTAACTGCGCTGCGCTGGGCGATGCTTGGCGAGCGCAGGGCATGTGCAAACGACGCTTAAGTCCTAGTTCATCATAAAGACCGCCTTTCTGCGCAGTGTTTTGCGCGCCGGTGGAATGCGAACCGGCAGGTAATTAGTAAATGGTAATATAGTTTAGTGCGACATGACTGTCTCTGCGGCAAAGATCGTGCGACATGTTTCGTTAATTGTCACTTAAAGGATCTGACATTCGGACTGTTCAAAATAAAAATAATCTAAAAACTAAAGTCCTTCCCTAGCCACGTGGTTCCACTGGGCGGCGCTGATCTTCGATTCCGTAGCCCTCATCCAAACACCAACTTATGCTGCAAGAGAATGAACATGGGGTTAATGCATCGCGTGGTATGTCTGTTTACTTCCCATCCAAAGCTGTTTCTCATTTAGGGCCTACCGACCTCGGAGGGATGGAAGGCTGAGTTGACCTAGTTGGCTGCCGGCTGGTTATATATGGAGATGGCTTACCCGCCCGAAGACGGTCACCCGTCCACGTACTAACCGGGCCCGACGTTGATTAACTCGCTGCTCGAGACAAACGCGCTAACCACTACGCCACGCCGCCAACAAAATAAATATTCTAGCCAGGGTTTATTGGCGTCGATGACCGCAGCGGCAAATCTAACCCTGCAGGCGTCAAGAGCCAGCAGTGAGCACAAGCTAATACAGCCAATTGTGTCATGTCGCAGTTATTCGTCGTAAAAACTTCTCTTTATGTGACATTCACACGTAAACCAGAAAGCAATAATTGCAAAAACAGACAAACTGGCTGTTACTAAAGTAGTTTTGTTTCTGCTGTCGTAACGTTGACGGTGACCTGATGACTTTGGTACACGATCTCGACTTGTACTTTCTGATAACAAAAATGAACTCTCTAGCTCAAGCTTTGGAAAGTTATCGTGTGACAAAAATGACTCGTTTTAAGTTCGAACCAAAGTGTCACTAACTAAACTCGCTTAACGACATTATGACATGATTTTGCATGTTGCCTTTCAGTTGTAATACATTAGAGTTGTGTGTGACCTTACGATGAAGATCTAATTAGTGTTTGTGCTTTGAATCAGGGGCGTTTTCGTGCCTTGAAATACGGTTCATACTCACTCGCGACGTCGGCTACTTCATCATCCAGGTCTACTTGCCAAGTCTGCTCGTCGTCATTCTGTCATGGGTCTCGTTCTGGATTAATGTCGAGGCGAGTCCGGCACGCGTATCCATCGGCCTGCTGACTGTGCTTACGACAACGACGCAGTCGACGAGTATTAACGCGTCGATGCCGCGAGTGTCCTACGTCAAGGCAATCGACGTCTGGATGTCTGTGTGTCTTGTGTTCGTGTTTGCCGCGCTGCTCGAGTACGCTCTCGTCAACGTACTTGTACGACGGCGCGGTCTCCGTATACTGCACTCTATCCCGCGACCGCAGTTCGCTCTGCCTGGCTTCCCGCTCCAGCCGACGCAGCAAGTGCCGCCGTCTGAACCCGAAGTTAACATTGAAGAAAGTCAGCTCGATCAGGTAACAACGCAAATTGACGTCGCTACAGTAATTTAACATACCCAGAACAGTTGAATGTATTGCATGCTGAGTCTTTAGAATTACGACGTCTAAAGTTTAACTTAACAATGGTGTTTCGTATTATTCATGGACACTGCGTTAGACAGAAGTTCTTTTTACACTGCATAACTCTAGTACGAGAGGCAATAAATTCAAATTAATGAAACAATTCAGCCGCGTCAACTGTGGTGTTTTTAGTTTTGCTAACAGCTGTATCGATGCGTGGAACAGTCTCAGTGATGACGTTGTTTTTGCACCTTCTGTGCCAGTTTTTAAATATCGTCTCAAGAGTTTTTCTTTTTGACGTTTTAACGGTTAATTAGTTAGTTTTAGCTTAATTTTTAATGTGTTTTATAGCCCATTAGGAAACCTAAACTCCGGGCGCAAGCCCGTGAGCGAAGCTCATTAGAAGCGCGTCATTGCAGCTCGTATTCGATGCCGCTATCTCTAAATTACTTTGGCGTCTTGTTTCTCGTTGCTTCTATATGTCGATTTGTGTTTTTTTTCTAAGATAAGGTTGAAGTGACTCGTACAATTCGAATGCGTTGTAATGTGACAAAACGTTTATCGACAGTCGCCAGATGGCGACAGGGAAATGTTTTTAAATATTATGTGGGCTGTT
>Ga0126335_1000260_pt1 | contig 25102 bp, 23 predicted proteins | sample OlaspJWI45metaG_FD_108409 | JGI IMG/M metagenome (GOLD analysis project Ga0126335, IMG submission 108409) | Marine gutless worms symbiont microbial communities from Oahu, Hawaii - Olavius sp. 1 OAHU.JWI-45 metaG | ecosystem: Host-associated > Annelida > Digestive system > Unclassified | place... | reverse complement strand
TCCGTTGTTTTACCATCTGGGTACCTCCTGTTTTTGGTTTTAGTTGGTCCTAAACCCAATTATTACAGGGGACCCAGATGGTTTTTCAATTATTATTTTCTAATTCATGCAAGATCGAGGTAGGAGTTGATCATGTCTACAGAGGCCTTCCAGGATAAAACCATTTCTCTATCGGTAAACGGGAGAGTTCACCAGTTGAACGTGCCGACGCATATGACCCTGTTGCAGATGCTCAAAGAAAAGATCTATCTTACCGGCGCCAAAGAGGGTTGTGGTGTGGGGGAGTGCGGTTCCTGCACCGTTATGCTGAACGGCAAGGCCGTCAATGCATGCCTGGTGCTGGCAATCGAATGCGACGGAGCCGAACTGGCCACCATCGAAGGCCAGGCTTCAGGGGAGCGGTTGTCGGATCTACAGCAGGCCTTTGTCGATCATGGGGCCATTCAGTGCGGTTTTTGCACACCCGGAATGATCATATCGGCTGAAGATTTTCTGCGGCGCAAACCGTATCCGAACCGTGAAGAGATCGCCGATGGCATTTCCGGTAATCTGTGCCGCTGCACCGGTTATCAACCGATTATCGACGCCATCGAAGCCGTCAGCAAAAACAGGAAAAAGGGAGGTGATGGCGCATGACACCAGCAAACAAAGACAGCCAACACCGCTATATCGGCAAACCGCATCCACGTATCGACGGGGCAGTCAAGGCAACCGGACAGGCCAAATATGTCCATGACATGACGGTCGGCGGCATGCTCTATGCCCGCATCAAAACCTCGACCCATGCCAGCGCCCGCATCGTCTCGGTGGATTGCACGGCCGCCGAAAAACTGCCCGGCGTGCACGCCGTGTTAACCGGTGCCACCCTGCCCTATAAAATGGGCCTGTATATGGTCGACAAAGACATCCTTGCCAAAAACCGTGTGCGTTACCACGGCGAGCCGGTGGCGGCCGTGGTGGCCGATGAGGAGTGGATCGCCGAAAAAGCATGTGAGCTCATCGAGGTTGTGTACGAATCGCTGACCCCTGTTCTGGATCCACGCGAGGCGGTAAAGCCTGAGGCCCCGCTGGTGCATCCCGATCTGGACAAGTATAAATATATGCAGGGGGTCTTTCATCCCCGGGCCGGCAGCAACATTCCTCACCACCAGAAGGTTTATCGAGGCGATATGGTCCTGGGCTTCGCAGAAGCCGACCAGATTTTTGAACATAACTTCTACAATCCGCCGGTATCCCATGGCTTTCTGGAAACACACACCGCCATTGTGCAGGCCTTCCCGGATGGCAAAGCGGAAATCATCACTTCCGCCCAATCGCCATATACCGTGCGCAAACTATTTTCGGTCTGCTTTGACATACCGTTAAACGATATTCAGGTGAAGGTACCTTATGTGGGCGGCGGTTTCGGTGGCAAGGCCGGGATCCATATCGAGCCACTGGTTTATTGCCTCTCCAAAGCGGCCGGTAATCGACCCGTTAAACTCACCATCACACGCGAAGAGTCGCTTTACACCATGCCGGCCCGGCCGGGATTGCACAGCGAAATCAAAACCGGGGTCAAAAAAGACGGTCGTATTACAGCCCTGCAGGCAGCCTTTTATTGGGATTCGGGAGCCTATGCCGATTATGGCGTCAACATTGGGCGCGCTGCTGCCTATTCCGGAGCGGGTCCCTACGAAGTGCCCAATTGCAAAATCGATTCTTACATCGTCTACACCAACAAAACCTATGGCACGGCCTATCGTGGGTTCGGCCATCTCGAAGTGCTGTGGGGCATCGAGCGCAACCTGGATATTATCGCCAAACAGCTGGGCATCGATCCCTATGAGATCCGCCAGCGCAACTATCTTCGCCCGGGCGCCCTGACGATCACCGGCGAAAAAATAACCGATCATCACGGAAGACCCGATCTGTGCCTGGAAAAAGTTTCCCGGGCGATTGAATTGGGGGCTGAAAAACCGGCCGATAACGGGGCCGGGGGCAAATTCCGCGGCAAAGGTGTCGCCTCCCTGCACAAAGCACCAGCCATGCCCACCAACACTTCCTGCGCGGCAACGATCAAATTCAATGAAGACGCCACGGCCGATGTCCTGGTGACCGGTGTGGACTATGGCCAGGGCACCTATACGGTCCTGGCCCAGATTGCGGCCGAAGAATTGCGGATGCCGGTTGAAATGATCAACGTGATCTGGGACTGCGACACGCGCTTTACTCCCTATGACTGGCAAACCGTCGCCAGCCGCTTTGCCTACATGGGCGGCAATGCCATTATCCAGGCGGCCCACGATTGCATCCGCCAGTTCAAAGCAATGGCAGGAGCGGTCCTACGGGCACCGGCAGAAGCGTTGATTTGTGAGGATGCCCATGTGTATGTCGATCATCGGCCCGCTGAGAGGTTGCCCTACACCAAATTGGTCATGGGCTATGTCTACCCCAACGGTAATGCCATCGGCGGTCCGGTGATCGGCCACGGCCGCTACATTGCCCAGGGGTTGACCCAGCTTGATGAATACGGCCAGGGAATGCCGGCCCTGGATTGGACCTACGGAGCCCACGGGGCCGAGATCGAGGTGGATGTGAACACCGGGGAGATTACGATATTGAATCTGGCTTCGGCATTTGATGTGGGCAAAATGCTCAATGAGCAGCAGGTGGTCACCCAGATCATTGGTGGCGTGGTGCAGGGAATCGGATCGGCGCTGTTTGAAGAATATTTGATTCATGGGCAAACCGGAAAATTTTGCAATAACAGCCTGGTCGATTACAAAATTCCGACCGCCAATGATATCCCTTACAAAATGAGCCAGCATATCATCGAAACCGCCCAGCCCGGCGGGCCCTACGGCGCCCGGGGAATGGCGGAACACCCGATGATATCGGTACCCAGCGCGATCGCCAACGCCCTGCAGGATGCCGTGGGCGTCGACATGCGGGAGCTGCCCATGACCCATGAGCGGGTCTATTTTACCATCAAGGAACAGCAACAAAAAAAAGACCGGCCCAAATAGTGATTGTTGGAAATTTGTGCCATCTAACACTATTTCTAAATCCCCCTGTCCTCTTCTTAAAAGAGGACAGGGGGCTTTTTACAGTCCCATTCTTAACATCATTCGGATCCCAACGCTGGGGTTATAGCGAATGTCAGAAATCTGTTCCGATTGAGGTTGTTATAAAATCCCCCTGTCCCCCTTTGATCAAAGGGGGGACCCAAGAAAGCAGGTATAGGTCTCAATCACCGGTATTCACATAAAGCGATGCCGGCGGGTAAGCGTTCCCCCCTTTTCAAAAGGGGGGCCAGGGGGGATTTTCTACTGGCGCATATTCCTTTTAACCGGAACATAAATATGACTACCTCTATAGAAAAATTTCAATCCTCCCGGAATTCGCCAACAGGGCGACAGCCACGCCCCGATCCCTTGTAAAATCATCTTAAATCCCATATGAAAAAAAAGACAGATACGCACCCTGCACGCCCGTTATTCTAAAGGCTGTGCTTCGCCCTGCCACGCTACCCAAGTCCCGCCACCGGCGAGGGCGGCACCGTTGGAAAGGAAAAATTGAGCCGGTGATAGCCGGTAAAAACCATTCAAAAAGGAATTGCTCTACAGGAGTAAATAGTCGTGACAAAAATCAAGCTTTTTCGGCTTAAAAATCAAATGCTATTTTTTAATTTTGTTGCCATCACAATCGGCGTCCTGGCCGTTTTCATATTGAGTTATCGCTCCCTTTCTCCGCCAACAGAGGAAATTGAACGCTTAACCTTTCGCCTCGGGCTCATTTTCGAACCTTTGGGTTTCATTTTCATTATTTTTGTGACCCTGATTTTCGAACGTCCGATTCGGCGCTTCCTGGATCTCAGATATCGCGGGGAACCCGTTCCTGATGATATTGAATTCAAGGCCCGCCAAAGAGTGCTCAATGAGCCATTTTTTTTGATCGCAATCGACTTGTTGTTATGGCTCGTTGCTGCGGCAGTCTATCCGATGTCTTATTACACATACCATGCCGGGGAGATGATCATCGGTCGGGCCTTATTTCAGAATCTGTTAATCGGATTGATCACGACCACGGCCGCGTTTTTCATCCTGGAGTTGGTCCTTCAAAAGATGATGGTGCCGTATTTTTTCCCGAATGGCGGTCTTTACATGATGCCGAAAACATTTCGCATTCGAATTCGCAACCGCCTCACCGCACTGATCGCCGCCGCTAATCTATTCCGTTCTTTGCCATTATGGCGATTATACGGGGGACTTATCGGACAGATCTGGATCCGGCGAAACTTCTGGATCTATTGCGGCCCGCGCTTTTTACCAACGCAATTTTTGGTATTTGTGTCGGTATTGGATTGACCCTGCTGGTCAGCGGCAACATCACCCGGCCTCTGAAAGAGATCGTTCGAGTCTTGAAAAGAGTCCGTGACGGGTATTTCGATCAGAGAGTCAGGGTAACGACCAATGATGAAATCGGATACACGGGTGATGTGATCAATGAAATGACCGAAGGGCTCAAAGAGCGCGACCGGATGCGCAACTCGCTTGAGCTGGCCAAAGAGGTTCAGCAACATTTTCTCCCCCGATCAGACCCACAGATTGCCGGACTGGATATCGCGGGTCAAAGCATCTATTGTGAGCGAACCGGAGGCGATTACTATGATTACCTGGATATTGGGGATCCCGGCGAGGGCAAAATTGGGATTGCGGTCGGTGATGTGACCGGCCATGGCATCCCATCGGCCCTGCTGATGGCATCTGCCCGGGCGTCACTCCGTCAACGGGCTCTGGTTTCAGGAAGCATTGCCGACATTGTCTCGGATGTGAACCGGCAACTGACAAGCGATGTTGAAGAATCAGGCAGATTCATGACCCTGTTTTGCGGTGAGATCGACACCCAAAGCCGGCGTATCCGCTGGGTCCGTGCCGGACATGATCCGGCTATCTTCTATGATCCGGTTACCAACACATTTGAGGAACTAAAGGGTCCGGGGCTGGCTCTGGGAGTGGATGCAGACTGGCAATATGAAGAGCAACAAAAAACGGGCTTGAAAAATGGACCGGTCATCGTCATCGGCACGGACGGTATCTGGGAAGCGCACAATGCTGAAGGGGACCCATTTGGCAAAGACCGGCTATGTGAAATTATCCGTCAATATGCTTCGGCCAGCGCGCAAGAAATCGTTTCAGCGTTTATCCGTGCCGTGGACCGCTTTCACAAAAACGTTGTCTCCGAAGATGATGTTACACTGGTGGTGATAAAAGTCACCGGGCAAAGTTCGTGATGGCATACCAATCGAATCATTTAAATGAGCTGTCAGAGAGTTTTTCATCAACTCCTTACTAATAGCGGAATGAATAGTCGGCAGCGTAAGCGTGCACTGTCTGAATGGTTTAGGAAGTGTTACGAAAGAACAGCGCGCCTTGGAAGCTTCGGGAACAAGTGATCAATGTCCAATTCTGATCTAATTACTTGTAAAAATTGACAATATACTGTTCTTTCGTTACAGTTCTTTAACCATGAGTTTGCACGCTGGAGTCGCCGATTATTCATGCAGCGGCCGGATGTTGAAAAACACCCCGACCCCTGATATAAATGGCAATAGAAAAAGTATTTCACCGCAAAGGCGCGGGGAACGATCAGATTATTTTCTTTTTATTTTCGCTTTCCCACGACCCCCTTCTGCAGTTCCGTGATATTCTCCTCTGACTCAAAAGAAACCCATTCTTTATAAACTTCCCTGCCCTGATTGCTCAATTGCCAGCCCTCTTTCAGCACCTGCTGAACAAGTTCCTGCCAGGCATTGCCGATGTTGGGCATGGAACCTTTATAATCGATGGCCAGGCAGGCAAACGGCATGGCTTCCCAAAAGAAGAAATCGCTTTGGGTTGTTTTGTCTTCCCTGACCGGAATTCCGACAACCAATTGAAATGGTTTGTTTGGATCTTTGCTCGTGTTAAGATAGATAAATTCCGGAGGTCCGACAATATTCAAATTTAAAGTTTCCGCCTCCTTGTACAAAGGCTCCATAACCGCTTGCCCGAACTCAGGGATTTCGGGCACGGTCAGCGTTTTCCCGGCACAATAATAAATCTTCGACGGTACGTGCTTGATTTCCATCTTTAACCTCCCCTCTAAAATTAATGTCCCATTAATTTTTGCGATGATTGTCGATTAGCGTATACGATTCGCCGTAAATCGTACTTCTCACCGAAGCAAGATTAAGGAAATCATGCGGAAAGCCCAACTCTATTTTGCTGGCAGACTCCAGCTGCGCCATTTGGGGCTCTTTAATTTCTAAATCCAGGCATCCGATATTATCCTGAAGCTGTGCAAGGGTTCTGGCGCCTATAATGGGAATTATCAGACCTCTGTGTTTTTGCTGGAGCAGCCACCTTAGCGCAAGTTAAGAAGGTGTATGGCCTGTTTGGGCGGCAATCTCCCTGGTTTTTTCCGCAGTGTCAAGGTTCTTTGGGGTTAAACCTGACTAAATGACATATTCTTGCGAAACGCGGTCAACAGCCACCCATTGGTCATTCCGGGACGAGCGGACCATGGCATCGATGACCCGCATATTGGCAACGGCATCATCGAGCGGGGTCGGCACCGGGGTGTCTTCCAGTACGGCCTGTGAAAAAAGATCTCCCTGGATCGTGTACTGGTCGCACACATCCAGGAGGATCTCTCGTATTTCGGTTCCTTTCTGGTGCCACAACCGGCAGCGTCGATCCGGCAAGGGATTGAAAGGAATTTCAATTTCGATTCTCCCATCCGTTCCGATGATGTTGACCCGCTGGTAAGGCGCCAGTTGCGTACCACAGGTAAATGTTGCCGTGCTGCCGCCGAAGTCCAGGATACCCGAGGTCAGGCGATCGGTGCGAAATTCGGGATCGTATTCCATGGTCGCACAAACCCGGGCAGGTTCGCGGTCGTGCAGAAACCTGGCCAGTGATATGGGATAACAGCCGATATCCATCAGGCCGCCACCGCCGACATCCGCCATGTTGCGGATGTTGTTCGGATCCATGTTGCGGTAGGCAAAAAAAGTTTGAATCGTCTGCAATTGCCCGATCCGGCCTTCAGCGACCAAATGCTTGGTCTGCTGCCATTGCGGATGAAAGCGATACATAAACGCTTCCATCACCTTCAGTCGCGGGTGACGGCCGGCGGCTTCCAGCAGTTTTTTCCCTTCGGCTGCATTTAAGCCGATGGGTTTTTCGCACAGCACGTGTTTGCCGGCCGCCAATGCCTTTATCGACCAATCGACATGCAGGTGGTTTGGCAGCGGGATATAGACCGCGTCGATTTCAGTATCGTCGAGCAATTTTTCGTAGCTGCCGTATACCTTTTCGATCTTCAATTCTGAAGCGGCCTGCCGTGCCTTTTCAAGATTGCGGGAAGCAATCGCGGTTATTTCACATTTATCCCCCTGCTGCATAGCCGGAATGACTTTCTCCCGGCCGATCTTGGCTGTGCTCATGATTCCCCAGCGTACTTTTTGCATGTGTCGTTCTCCTCTCTGAATGCACTTTACCTGAGTTTGTAGAAAACTAAAATGAAAAAAGAAATCCTTTAACCCACTCCGAACTTATTATATTATTGATGCGCCGCCTGGTAATGCTCCCGCAGCAGGTCCCGGCCAAAATCACCGTCGAAATCACGCCAGACGGTGTGGATGTGGTTGGCGCCGTTTTGAACGTTGTCGTACTCGATGAGAAATGCGGGTCCCTGAATGCGATAGTAATGCGGATGGCCGGGCGCCATCCCACCGGCCCATCCAAAATAAAGAGCATCCGTTCCGCTCAGACGGATGGCATCCTGGCGCTGCCGTGCGATTTCATCCGGCATGGCTGAAACATAGGCATCGATCAGCCGGGCCAGCAATTCAGACTGTGCTTCATTTAATTTTCCGGCTGAAATGCCCACAGCCTGCATGGGAGCCACCTTTTTTTCATCGCTGCCGCTCAGGATGTCACTGTAGGCGCGATCGTGAAAAACGGCTGTTCTCATCTGCGCCTGAGTCAGCGAATTTAATAGTTTGCGGGCCAGATCTTCTTCGTCGGCCAGCGTGCGCAGTCCCTGCAGATCCCCTTTGGCAACTTTGGCCGGGTTGGCCCCCAGAAAACGGGGTGCGGTAGCCAACCGGTGCCCATTTACGATGGTAAAATTAAGGGATAAATGGTGCCCTTCCACCCGCCATCCCCAGGTACCGTTATTCGAAGGCCGGCCAAAAAACGAAAAGAAATACTTTTCCGGATCCCGCCCCAGCCAGTTCCAGGTTTCGATTTCACGCAATACAGCCTCCAGCGCCATAATCCTTGAAACTTTTAAATAGCCGCTGCGGCTAAGGCTGGCCTTCAGAAAGTCCATGGCCATCCGGCGCTGATTTTCGGTCATATCCTTGAGGGCCAGTCCGGCCCGGCTGCGCGGTATATAATGCCAGTCAAACCGTTCTTCGTCTTCGAACGGAAACACGGCGGTTTTCTTTTTTTCGGATGTCAGCGAATTTATCAGGTTGTCGGCTGCCCGCACCATCCGGGCGGCTGTTGCGGGTGCGCTGATTTCATGGGTATCGGCGAGCATTGGCATAAGGAGAAAAACAATCGATATGACCGGGCTGAGATAACTATTTGAATTTGACATGATCACTCCTTGTAATTAGTGGCGGATATCAGATATGGATAGGTTATATTCCAGGATAAGCATTGATATCTTAAATAAAAGCCTAATACTTTTAAACGCACCCATATCGGAACGTTATTCTGACAATCGCTCTAATCGTTGAGGTATCATATGAAATCGAAAGCAATGGTGGTTAAAGCGCCCGGGCAGATGGAACTTCAAGCGTTTGAATTGCAAAAGACACCCGCGGACCACGTCCTGGTGAAGACAACCGTCACATCGGTCTGTTCAACAGATATCAAAGTATTCAAGGGGCACACGCCTGTCGGCCGCTACCCGGTGATCATGGGTCACGAAATTGCCGGCAAAGTTGTCGAGGTGGGCAGTGAAGCGGCCGGGTGGTATGACCTTAAAGCCGATGATCGCATCACAGTGGAACCGTATATCGCCTGCGGCCACTGTGATGCCTCCCGCAGTGATCATTTCTACCATCACTGCGCCCATGGCGGAATCTATGGTATCAGCCTGCCTTGTAATAAACCGCCCTATCTCTTCGGGGGTTATAGCGAGTATTTTTATCTGGTGCCGGGTACTATCGTGCACAGGCAAAATAAAAATATGGCCGATTCTGCGGCCAGCATTTCATCGGTGGTGGCAAACGGGGTTCGCTGGGTCAAAACGCTAGGCAAAATCAAGTTCGGTGAATCGGTGGTCATCTCCGGTCCGGGTTCACAGGGTCTGTGCAGCCTGGCGGCGGCCCTGCACTCCGGCGCCAATCCGGTCGTGGTTCTCGGCCTTGACTGTGATACCGAACGGTTGAATCTGGCCCGCGAATTCGGCGCCCATCATGTCATCAATGTCGATCGGGAAGATCCGGTGCAAGCAGTTACACGCATTATTCCGGGCGGGCCGGATGCGGTGATCGAAACATCCGGTTCGCCGGAAGGCATCCGGGCCGCCGTTGAAATGGTTCGTCGCGCGGGCCGGGTCGTCAATATAGGGCTGTCCGGTGGTCTTGAAACACCCATCAAATTTGACGAACTGGTGTGGAAAAGTATAGCGCTGATCAGCGGACTGGGGCAGGCCGGTAACGTATCGGATGCCATGAAGCTCATCGATACCGGAAAGTATCCATTTGACAAGATAAACAACCGCACATACCGCCTTGAAGATCTTTTACAGGCGATCAAAGAAACCGAAGAGCGACCGTCCGGCTTTATCAAAGCGGCCGTTATATTCTAACGTCAGTTAACGATATGCTTATTGGCGGGTTTTGAAAAGATTGGAACACGAGATGAATAAAACGTTCAATCATTCGATAATACTTTTTTTTATACTGCCCCTTATCCTCTTTTTTTCCTGCAAATCCACTCCGCTGCCAGAACAGGCGCCGGCGGCCATGGTGATTAAAAACGCCAACATCTATACGGTCGATGCCAACTTTTCAAAAGCCTCCGCCCTGGCCGTCAGGGGCCAGAATCTGGTCTATGTCGGAGATGATCCGGGGGTGGAGACATATATCGGTAAAATTACGAAAGTAATCGATCTTCAGGGTCGGACGATTCTACCCGGAATCATCGAAGGCCACATGCACCTGCCCATGCTCGGTGAAAATCTACTAAAAATTGACGCCTATTGGAAACCCCGGCTGGCCATTCTGGAAGCGGTCGCAGCCCGGGCCCGTGAGCTGGCGCCCGGAGCTTGGATCGTAGGTTTTGGTTGGAACAACGAGGTGTGGGACGATAAAAATTACCCGAACAAAGCCGAGCTGGACGCAGTGGCGCCGGACAATCCGGTGGTACTCACCCGAACCGACGGCCATATGATCTGGGTAAATTCCAAAGTACTCGAACTGGCCGGTATTACCCGGGAATCGCAGGATCCAAAGGGCGGGGAAATATTAAGAGATGCGGAAGGCGACCCAACCGGCTGTTTGACCGACACCGCCATGGAGCCGGTATCCAGGCTGATACCGCAACCGGATAAAGCCCGTAAAAAAGAAGCGCTGTTGAAGGCACAGGCACATCTGTTGCCACTGGGAATTACCAGTCTTGTAAATGCCGGCACCCCGGTCGGTGACATCGAAAATATGAAAGAACTTTATCAGGAAGACAAACTTAAAATCCGCATATATGCATTCATCAGCAGCGCCTGGGGAGCGGCACTGGGCGAAAACGAGAAAACGTATTATGAACGGGGAACTGAAATCGGCCTGTTTGATCAGCGGTTGACGATACGGGGTGTCAAACTTTTCGCCGATGGATCTCTGGGGTCCCGCAGCGCTGCGCTGATTGAAGACTATGACGACCGCCCCGGCCACCGGGGCAACCTCATCTACAGCGCAGACCAGCTTTACCAGCGCGTAAAAGAGGCCCGCCGGTACAACTTCCAGGTTGCCACCCATGCTATCGGTGATGCCGGCGTCAATCAGGTTTTAAATGCATACGAACGGGTTTTGCATGAGTATCCGTTGCCCGATCACCGTTACCGGATAGAACATTACCAGGTCTCTATGCTGGATGACATCCGGAGGCTTTCCGAACTGGGGGTGATTCCCTCCATGCAGGCCACCCATGCGACCTCTGATAAAAATATGGCCGAAAACCGGATTGGTGCCGTCCGCATGCAAGGCGCCTATGCCTGGCGCACGATTATTGACAGCGGATCGATAATCGTCAACGGATCGGACGCACCGGTCGAACTGGCCAATCCTTTCCATGGTCTGTATGCTGCCGTTACCCGGATGGACAGAGAAGGTCTCCCCGCAGGCGGCTGGTACCCGAACCAGCGCATGACCCGGCCGGAAGCGCTGAAAAGTTTTACCATCTGGGCGGCCTACGGGCAGTTCGAAGATAAACTGAAAGGATCCCTGGAAGCGGGCAAACTGGCTGATTTTATCGTAATAGACCGTGACTACATGCAATGCCCGGCCGCCGAGATTAAAGATATCACCCCGCTGCTGACTGTGATCGGAGGAAAGATTCTCTATCAGGATCCGAAATTAACCGGCGTCTATCCATAAATTCATACAGCGCCGGGAATAGATGCGCGTAATTGCCGCAGCGTCTGTCGATGATCCGGACGGGTTTAGCGACACCCTGTCAAATATCGTTTGACATCAAATGCTATGTCTGTAACAACTGGCTCATATACCAGCTTAACCTCTATCACCGTATAGATTCACTTCCTCTGATCACTGGCTAAAGTTTCTCACAACCCTGTCGAACCTGTCCCGGACGAACCCCTGGAAAGACTCAAATGCGGCCGCAGAGGAAAAGAACCCTTTCTAACTGCTGGAAAAATTCAAGTTACCCCGGAGAGCCTCATTGTTAACCAAGTCAACCAGAGGGGGTGTACCCATGATCACAAAAAGAATTATAATGGGGGTTGTTTGCTGTATTGCGCTGTCCTTGGGCATCGGTTCTGTAAATGCAGCAGAAATAAACATCGACGTCAACTGCACCATGAAGCCCGGCGGTTCCGAAGAGGCCGCCATCATGAAATTTAAAGAGCTCCTCGCCGCCAAATCCAACGGTCGCATGAACGTAAAGATCTTCATGAGCGGTCAGCTCGGCAAAGAAAAAGCGGTTCTGGAACTGATGAAGATCGGCCAGACCCAGATGGCGTTGACCGGCGGTATTTTTCATACCATGTTCGCCAAAGAGTACGATCCCATCACCATTCCGTTTTATCTGCCGACCTGGGAGACCGTGCAGGCCTATCTGGAAGGTCCGATGGGTAAAAAAATCGGACAGATGGCCCAGGAAAAAGGCGGGGTCATCGATTTTGGACCCCAAAAAAGAGCTCCGCGACACATGACCTCGAATCGAAAAATCATGGGGCCCGGCGATATCAAAGGTTTGAAGATGCGTCTGCCGGCCATCCCGATCTGGGTCGACGTGTGGTCGCAAGTGGGTGCACTGCCGACGGTGATTCCGGCCCCTGAAATCTATCTGGCGATGAAAACCGGCCAGGTCGACGCCCACGAAAATTCTCTGGTATCACCCTATTCCCGCAAACTCTGGGAAGTGCAGAAATATATCATAGCAACCGGCCACGTGTATTTCCCCTGGCACTGGGTGGCAAGCAAAAAATGGTTTGACGGTCTGTCTGCGCAGGATCAGAAAATAATTCGCGCCGCGGTTCAGGAAGCCCGCGCTTTTGGGACAGCTGAAGAAGACCGCAAGGATGCCTTCTACGCCGAAGAACTGAAGAAAAACGGTATGATTTTCATCACACCGGATGTCGCCGCAATTCGCCGGAGTGCCGAACCGGCCATTAATCGTGCCGTTGACCAGTTGGCGCCCGAAGTTGCGGTCGAAGTGCAACGGATTTCCCGGTGATGCGAACATTGTGTCGGGTGTATGACATCGCTGCGCTGATCTGTTTTTCAGCCATGATGGGCTGCGTGCTGCTGGAAGTCGTCACGCGCAACATCATTCAGGTGCCGACAACCTGGGTCGAAGAACTTTCCCGTTTCATGTGCGTCTGGACTGTTTTTCTGGGCGCCGCCTCGGCCTGGTATCGCGGCTCGCACATTGTGATCAACGTACTACCCCACAGACTGAGAAGACTGCCCCAAAAGCTGCTGCTTATTTTCGGCCAGGTGCTCAGCGGAATTTTTCTGGTCTGTGTCTGGATCGGTTCTATTTATATCATGTTTATCCAGTACGAAGCCAGGACCACTGCCCTTGAAATCAGCATCAGCTGGTTTTACCTGGCCCTTTTTGTCGGTGCCGGGGGCATGGTCGTGTTTCATGCACATCAGATGATCGCCACCCTTGCTGAATTGAGAAGCGATTTCAGGCCCGCAGTTTGAAGGCTATAAGATGCTCACGCTGATTTTTTTCATCGGATTGCTGATCGTTCTGTTTATCCTTGGCATCCCTGTCTGTGTGTCCATTGGACTGACTTGCCTGGCGGTCCTCTGGTATGAGAACGGGCTGACCGGCATTCCTTTTTCACTGCTGCCGCTCAAAATGATGCACGGTGTCAACAGCTTTCCGTTGCTGGCGGTGCCGTTTTTCATACTGGCCGCAAATGTCATGAACAAGGGCAGCGTGACGCCCCGCATATTCAACTTTGCCAACGCGGTCGTCGGGCATTTGCGGGGCGGACTGGGGCATGTGAACGTTCTGGCCAGTATGATTTTTGCCGGCATGTCCGGCACGGCGGTGGCGGATGCCGCCGGACTGGGTGCTCTGGAAATCAGAGCCATGCGGGATCAGGGCTATCCGTTGAATTACAGCATCGGCATCACCGGGGCTTCTTCGGTCATCGGACCCATCATTCCCCCCAGTGTGGCGATGGTCATCTACGGATGGCTGGCTGACGTCAGTGTCGGTGCACTGTTTGTAGGGGGTGTGATTCCCGGTATCATTCTGGGCCTGGCGTTGATGCTCATGACGGTTATTCTTTCGTATCGAATGTCTATGCCGATTCAACCGCGACCGCCGCTCAAACAAACGTTGCAATTGTCCAGACGGGCCGTTCTCTCTCTGCTGACGCCGGTCATTATCGTGGGCGGCATCTGGTCGGGGATTTTCACCCCCACCGAGTCCGGTGCTGTCGCCAGCGCCTATGCCATTTTTCTGGGCATGGTTGTTTACCGGGAAATCGGATTCAAGGAACTGCTCGAAGTCTTTAAAAACACCATCGAGTTCACGGCCATCATTCTGTTTATCATTTCAGTGGCCGGACTCTATGGCTGGCTCATGGTTCGCCTGCAGATTCCTTTGACCCTGGCCGAGGGGGTTGTGCAGCTGACCACCAGCCCGACGATCCTGCTGATCCTGTTGATGTTTTTTTTTCTGATCGTGGGCTGCTTCATGTCGGTTATCGAATCGGTTCTGATATTTACCCCGATTATGGTGCCGATGGTCAAAATGCTCGGAATCGATCCGCTATTTTTCGGTATTCTCATGGTCATATCGCTGTCGGTGGGCGTGATCACCCCGCCATTCGGCAATGTGATTTATGTCCTGGTCGGATTGACCAGACAAACGTTCGAACAGGTTGTGCTGGCTTTGATGCCTTTCCTGATCCCTATATTATTGACAATTTTACTTTTGATTCTCTTCCCGGCCCTGGTGACTTTCTTGCCATACAGTCTGGCCGGCGGCTGAAATTACATCGATCTCACAAATAATCAGGGCATAGAGTGTTAACTTTTCTTTTCAGAATATAATTATCACCGCTCAGCAAAGTCCTGCATGGTGCCATGCATAGAAAACAGTTTAAATGGGACGCCTCTGATTATGAGCGCCATTCGGGCGCTCAGCTGCAGTGGGCCCGTGATTTGATTGAAAAGTTGGATTTACGGGGCCATGAATCGGTGCTCGATATCGGATGCGGCGATGGAAAGGTCACAGCCGCCATAGCCGCACGTTTGCCCGAAGGCCGGGTTGTCGGCATCGACAACTCGACGGCGATGATCGAACTGGCGCGCGAACGCCACGCCGGCGCCAACCTGCACTTTAAACGTGTGGATGTTCGAAACCTGGCCCGGACAGAGCGCTTTGACGTCGTGTTTTCCAATGCGGTAATGCACTGGATCAAACGGCACCTGCCGGTGCTGCGGCGGGTGCACAATGCCTTGCAAAAAAAACGGGCGCCTGCTCTTTCAAATGGGCGGACACGGCAATGCGCGCGACATCGTCGCGGTGATGGACCAATTGATTCAGGACAGGTGGTCGCGGTATTTTGAGGATTTTACGTTCCCTTACGGCTTCTACACCGTGGAAGCGTATACACGCTGGCTGGATGCGGCCGGCTTCAAATCCCGCCGGGTCGAGCTTATCCCCAAAGACATGCAGCATCGGGACGCGGAGGCGCTGGCGGGATGGATTCGGACCACCTGGCTGCCTTATCTGGAAAAAATACCCGCAGAGCGCCGTGAAGAATTCATCGATGCAGTCGTGGAAGAATACACAGGTCGTCACCCGGCGGATGCAAACGGCATCATTCACGTGGCCATGGTTCGGCTCGAAGTAGCGGCCGTCAAGACAAACGCATCGTGATAGGAATTGCCACAGGTTTATTTAATTCGTGGCTATTTATACAACCATCTGTATTCTGCAAAAGAAAGGAGGAGAGATATGGTGGAATTCAAGAAAATTCTATTTCCAGTGCATCTTGCAGAGATGTCGTCGGAAGTTGCCCCATATGTGCTTGCGGTGGCTGAAAAGTTTGACGCGGAATTACATCTTTTGCACGTTGCGCGCGGGTTCGGGCATTATGTTGGCGTCTATGTTGTTGAAGATCCGGAAACCAAATTCAAAAAACTTGTCAGCAATTTAGAAAAAGAAATTTCATCCGGTGCAAAAGGACGTCTGCTGAAGTACAAGGAGAAACATTTTGCCAATTATCCTAAAATAAAAGTAACAGTCGGTACCGGTAATGCTTATGAAGAAATTTTAAGCTATGCTGATTCAGAAGGAATTGAATTGATTATCATGGGTGCCTATCGAAGAAAGTTTTCCGACAGATTCATTTTCGGTGCTGTAGCCGAAAAGGTTGCCCATCTGAGCACCATACCCGTTTTGCTTATCAAAAAGGGCGAAACTGCCGCTTAAGATAGCCAACAGGAAAAAGGGGGTACCAAGTTATGGCTAAAGAACGAGTAAAACGTGACCCGTTTCTCTGGGAAGCAATCATATCCATCCTGGCGTTGATAATTCCAATCAGTGTAGCGATCATTAAATACGAAGCCGATGCCCAGATCCCGATACTGATCGGTGTCCTGATCGCCGCGATCGTAGGCATCAGAGCCGGCTACCGGTGGAAAGAGATTGAAAACGGGATGATGGATGGCATCGCCAATTCACTGCAGGCCATCGTGATCCTTGCCATTATCGGAATTCTCATCGGTGTCTGGATTTTAAGCGGTGTGGTTCCGACACTGTTGTATTACGGGCTTAAAATCCTGCATCCCAAAATCTTTTTGCCGGCCGCCGTGATTATCTGTGCGATCACTTCACTGGCCACGGGAACCTCGTGGGGCACATCCGGCACCATCGGTATCGCACTGATCGGCATCGGTGCCGGTTTGGGATTTCCCTTGCCGCTTGTTGCCGGTGCGGTTCTTTCGGGTGCCTATTTCGGAGACAAAATGTCGCCGCTTTCAGATACCACCAACCTGGCCCCGGCCATGGTGGGAACCGACCTTTACACCCATATTAAACATATGGCCTACACCACCTTTGTAAGTTTCGGCATTACGCTGGTGATCGAATTTGTGCTGAGTTTCATTTACGGCGGCGGCAAGGCCAATGTCGAGAGCGTAAATCAGATCCTGACCGGATTGGATGCACAATTTGCGATCAACCCGCTATTGCTGCTTCCGGCTGTCGTGATCATGGTACTGGCATACAAAAAAATACCGGCCATTCCCGGTATTACGATGGGGATTCTGTCGGCTGCCTTACTGGGATTTATCTTCCAGGGAAATAGTTTTGGTGATTTTCTTTCGGCCGCGTTTGCCGGGTATGTCAGCAATTCGGGCGTGGAGGCGGTTGATAATCTTCTGACCAAGGGCGGCTTTGAGTCGATGCTGTATACCATCTCGATTGTCCTGTGTGCCATGATGTTCGGCGGAATTATGGAGCGTACCAATCAGTTGCGGGTGGTGGTAAATACGATATTGAAAAAAGCGCAGTCGACCGGCTCTTTGATTACGGCCACAGTTCTCACGGCAATAGGCTCCAATTTGATTCTCTGCGACCAGTACATGTCCATCGTGATGACCGGCAAGATGTATGCGCAATCTTTTCATGACCGGGGTTTGCATCCCAAGAACCTGTCCCGGGCCGTGGAAGACAGTGCAACCGTGACGGCAAACCTGGTCCCCTGGAACACCGGTGGCGCTTATCAGGCAGCCACGCTGGGTGTTCCGACCATAGCGTATCTGCCATGGAACTTTTTTTGCTGGTTGTCGCCCATCGTGACCATGGCTTTCGGCTGGTTAGGAATCACCATGACTCCGCTCGATGAAGGGAAAGAAGAAGAATCCGTTACGGAAGAAGAACCCGCAAAAGCAGCTTCCAGTGACTCTTAGACTGACCTGCATAAGCTGTAATAGGAGGCTTCATTATGCTAAAAACACTTGCCAAAGGATTTTTTGTTTTCGCCCTGGTTTTCGCATGCCTGGCGTCCCCTGCGCAAGGCGCCGACGTGGAACTGTCCGAAGATTCGACGCTTGAAGGCATTTTTCAGAGAGGTCAACTGCGGATCGGATTGGAAGTCGGTTTTATGCCTTTTGAAATGATTGACAAGCGCAGTGGTTTGCGCCAGCGGGAACTGCGCCATGGTGGCATGCGCCGTAAAGGCCGGCAGGTCAACCTGATCGGCTTCGACATCGACATGGGCATTGAAATGGCAAAGGCCCTGGGGGTGAAACCGGTATTTGTCGACACCCTCTGGCCCGGCATCATTCCAGCGCTCAATCTCGGAAGATTCGATATCATTTTCGGTGGAATGTCGGTGACCGCAGAACGGAAAAAAAAGGTAGATTTTGCCAATCCCTTTATGACGGTGGGACAGACAGTCCTGTTGAATAAAAAACTTCAAGGGGTCGTCAGGTCATACAAAGACCTCGATGATCCCAAATACACGGTGGTTTCCAAGCCTGGCACCACCGGTGAAGCAGCCGTTAAAAAACTGATGCCCAATTGCACTTACAAGCCGTTTGACACCGAAGATGAAGGCGCCACGCAAGTATTGGAGGGCAAGGCTGATGCGTTTGTCTATGACTTTCCGTACAACGCGGTATTTATCGCCTTGCACGGCACCGATAATTTGGTGTTTCTGGACAAACCCTTTACGACCGAACCGATCGCATGGGCTATCCGTAAAAATGATCCGGAATTTATGAAATTTCTGAATAACTTTTTAGCGGAGATCCAAAAAGACGGACGATTTGATCGTATATACCAGAAATGGTTCAAAAGCACCGGGTGGTTTAAATACGTAAGATAGGGTCTCTTTCGACAAATATTTTAACATAACCGGATGGTATGGTTGAAGTATAGCCCGCAGCCCTGCAAAGAGGGATCTTGGCAATGCTTTGTCAGGGCCTGCTGGAATTTCGCCGTAAAGAATTAACGAAAAGGCTGTTGTCATAGAACTGTTCCAATAGCATAGCCACTACCAACTTTGTAGAGGTGGGTTTCAATCCCAACCGATTGGCTCTTCTTTGCCCATCCGTAAAATGAAACGGAAATAATTCGTGAAAATTCGTGAAAATTCGTGGCTATTAATCAACCGTTAAAACCAGGTCCGAGTTTTTCTCATCACATTTTAGGCACAACAATAGAGGTACCAAAATGAAATATCGCCGTTTTGGACGTCTGGGCTGGCAGGTCAGCGAAATTGGCTACGGCATGTGGGGCATGGGCGGCTGGACCGGCTCCGATGATTCGGAGTCCATGTCAGCTCTTCAGTTTGCGCTGGATCTGGGCGTCAACTTTTTTGACACCGCCTGGGGCTATGGCGAGGGGCACAGCGAGGGGCTTCTCGGTCAGCTGGTTCGCTCAAATCCGGAAAAGAAGATCTACACGGCGACCAAAGTGCCGCCAAAGAACTTCAAGTGGCCCAGCAAGCGCGAGTATGCGCTGCAAGACTGCTTTCCGCCGGCACACATCCAGGAATACGTGGAAAAAAGCCTGCAGAACGCAGGGCTCGACGCCTTCGACCTGATGCAGCTGCATACATGGGAGGATCTGTGGCTCGAGGATGAAAGCTGGATCCGGAAGCTGGAGGCGCTCAAGGGGCAGGGTTTGATACACGGTATCGGTTTAAGCCTCAATCGCTGGGAACCCTGGAACGGCGTGGCGGCCGTTAACAGCGATCTGATCGACTCGGTCCAGGTCATCTACAATATTTTCGACCAGAATCCGGAGGATGAACTATTGCCGGCCTGTGCTGACAACGATGTGGCGGTCATCGCCCGGGTTCCCTTTGACGAAGGCACCCTCACCGGCACGCTGACATTGGACTCTAAGTGGCCGGAAGGCGACTGGCGCAACACCTACTTTGTTCCGGAAAATCTCAAGAGCAGTGTCGAACATGCCGAGCGCCTCAAACCATTGATTCCGCATGGATGGTCCCTGCCGGAATTGGCGCTGCGCTTTATTCTCAATGAGACGCGCATCGCCACCATCATTCCGGGCATGCGCAAAACAGATCATGTGCGCGCCAATTGCGCCGCCAGCGATGCCGGACCCCTTGACCAAACATTGCACCGGCGACTGCGCTCACACCGTTGGGACCGCGATCCCACCGAGTGGTCCCAATAACTATAAATCCAGTCAGCAAGCTGACTGGATTTATAGTTATAATATTTTATTAAAATAGGCTCCATTCGGATGGAACCCGGGGCAGTCGATATTCTCCCCTGCCCCAACTTCATACACAAGGGAACGCTTTTTAATCGACCTATTTTATTTGTGCGATAGGTCGATATCTAAAGCCTTTATACTTCCCCGTTAGGGGATTTTTAAAGCGTTTGTTCCAGTCGCTATCACGCATTTTCGACGATCACGAAAAATCTCAAAAGCCATCCTGTCGGAATGATATGGTGACAAACGCTTTAATAGTTTTCGGCGAGCAGCTCAAAGTGCGCCTTAGGATGCAGGCAGGACGGGCAGATGTCCGGCGGCTCGGTGCCTTCGTGTACTCTGCCACAATTGCGGCATTTCCAGTAGGCTTTGGTCGGCGATTTAAACACGGTGCCGTTTTCAACGGCTTCGATCAGTTTATTGTAGCGCCTTTCGTGCCAGTACTCAACTTCACCGATCCGGTCATAGACTTCCCCGACCTCCTTAAACCCTTCCTGTTTGGCGACGTCGGAAAATCCGGTGTATATCGTCGTCCATTCCATTTTTTCGCCTTCTGCGGCCGCTTTCAACTGGGTCAGCGTATCGCCCGGCACGCCGGCCGGGTATCCGGCTGTGATGGTTACCTCCCCTCCTTCCAGCTGCCTGAAAAACATTTTGGCATGCTCCAGCTCGTTATCAGCTGTCTCCATAAAAATTCCAAAGATTTGCTCATAGCCTTCTTTTTTGGCAATCTTTGCAGACATCGTGTAACGGCTGCGAGCCTGGGATTCGCCTGCAAAAGCGGCCAACAGGTTTTTCTCGGTCTCTGAACCCCTCAGTGTTGGCATAACTTACCTCCTTTTTTGCTGGATGATGTTGAGTGGTGTTGCACTATACGCGTATCGATACGCAATCATATTGATGCAAGAATGAGAGATTTAGCGCTGCAGCCGGCAAAGCCCGGATCTGTGAAAATGAAATAATGTGAACAGGTTTGGAAATTTGTTGGTTATTTAATGGGTGTTATCGATTTTCAAAATTATTCGTTAGCATAGCCAGTTGGCCTTTGCAAGCCGATCGAATGTATTGATTTTCGGGCTGTCTCCAATTAACCATCTGGAATGGCAATGGTTGATTTTATATGAAAAAGCTTTAGATTTTGTTAGCGATAGGATTCAAACCAAACCAAATGTCGGGCCACCTCGTCAGGGAGGTAAATATGGATTATTGAACCCCGTTCTTGCATGATGGAACGCGGGTTTTTTGTTTTTAATAACTTCAAACTCAGCCTGTAGGCGATATTAATTTGATTGGCAGTGGGGCGATATGGTTATTGCTGACACATCATCTTTTACCGGTTGCGGTAAGCTGCCATCCCGACCCTGGGATCGGGTTGTTAATTGTTATTCGGCCATTGACCGATTTTTCCCGGCCTGCGGACTGTATGATCTTACAGAGGGGATATACGACGGAAACCCCGAAACGCCCTATGAACAGGCCCAAAGGAACCAGCACGACTACCTGTTGGACAGGATCCGATGCGGACCGGGTCAACATGTTCTGGATATCGGCTGCGGATACGGGACACTTTTGGAACGCATCCGCGATCGTGGTGCAGTTGGTGTCGGCATTACCATTTCGAACGAGCAGGCAGCGCATTGTCACAACAAAAAACTCGATGTCCGGCTTAGAGACTACAGAGCGATACCCAAAGAGTGGGAGAGACAATTTGACGGCGTCATAGCGAATGGGTCGATCGAGCACTTCGTGCAGCCGGCCGATGCCGTTGCAGGGCGAGTGGATGAAATCTATCGTCACCTGTTTGCGACAGTCTATCGATTGATCAATTCGAATTCCACCGATCGGCGCTTTGCCACCACAACCATTCATTTTCTGAGCAAACCGACCCATCCGAATGTGCTGTTAAAGTTACCTCTGGTTTTCCCCAAGGGCTCGGACGACTTCCACTGGTCCGTCCTGGGGCATGGATGGGGCGGCTATTATCCGGAAATCGATCAACTGCGTCGTTGTGCGGATGGATATTTCGATTTGATAGAAGAAGTCGACGGCACCGAGGATTACCGACTGACCTCAAATGAATGGCTGCGGCGTATCCGGCGGGCATTGCTTTCCTGGCGTTTGGTTAATATCGCCATACGATCAATACCTGTGTTTGCCCGCTGTCCAGGGCAACTAGCGACACTGCTGCTGACTGTCATCCGCAGCGAATCGTGGAACTGGCAGTTCAGGCCACCAGGCCCACCCACAAAACTTCTGCGGCAGATATGGGCGTATCGGGATTAGCCATCGAAAACAGAAACATCTTCTCGATTAAATCACCGGGCATTAGTAAAAAGCGGCATTCAGTTGTTTATATTCCGGGTGTCTGGCCGCCATCAATAAGTACTTCAGCCCCGGTTATTGAAGATGCCAGGTCAGAAACCAGAAAGACCGCCAGTGAGGCTATTTCGGACGGTTGAATCATTCGTCCCAGGGGTATGCTGCGGGTCGACTCGGCCATGATCTCTTTGACACTGACGCCTCTGGCTGCTGCCGTCTGCTCGGTCAGCTGATTTGCGCGCTCAGTTTCAGTCAGCGACGGTGAAATGGCGTTAATGCGAATATTGTGGTAGATTGCTTCTTTACTGATTCCAAGCGTAAAATTAATAAGGGCCGCATTGGCTGTGCTACCTGCCAGGAATGTGGCCGACGGTGTCTTTCCGGCCGCTCCAATGATATTGATGATGCGTCGGTCACGGCGCTCTATCATGTGCGGCAGAACCGCTCTTACCATTCGAATATAGCCGAGTAATTTCAACGTCCAGGCATCGAGAAAATCCTGATCGGCCAGTTCCAGGAAAGCACCGGCACAGTTGATGAATATATCGACCTTTCCGAACCGATCGATGGCGGCATATACAGCGGTGTCCGCCTGACCCGCCTGGGCGAGATCAAGGTTGATCCCGATTACCCGGGCGGCCTTGTTGTTTTTATGGGATCGGTTAAGCGAATCGGCCGCTTCAGCTGCACGTACCCTCGAAACGATCACGACGCTGGCGTCTTCGGCCAGAAGCGCCTTTGTGCATGCCAATCCGATTCCGGCACTTCCACCGGGCACAATTGCAACCTTATCAGCCAGATCTATTTTCATCTCTTTTCCTTTTGAGTGATTTACCGACATTCCAGCAGTGTCCGATAGAGGCTCCCAGGCGCCAGTATTTAACGCTGGCCATGTCGAACAGCAAGGGCCGCAGCCGGGCGATGTCGATTTTACCTTCAGACAGCACACTGTCATCTGCATAGGTCTGAACCAGTTCACCGATAAAGATATCGTGGGTGGTAAAATCGAGCACATCATTGAGCCGCAACTCCATATTGACAGGACACTGTTGGATCATCGGTGCAGTTTTCAGTTCCCCATAAAAAATGTCGAACAACGCGGCCTTGTCCGTCTTCTTGCCGGTCATGATCCCACAGTAATCGGTTTGCACCATCAGGTCCTCTGAGGGCAGACAGATACTGAATGCTTTATTTTCAAAAATGCCGGCATTTGAGTAATGTACCTTACCAAGACCAATGGAAAGATACTGAGGGGTGCCGTGATTGAGGATGCCCACGTGGGCAATGGTCAGAAAATTCGGTTTGCCGTTCACAGTTGCACCCACCAGGGTGGTGGGCATGGGATACAGCGCATTGACAATTCCGATCGGCTTCAAAATTTAATTCCTCCTTTTATCGGTTTGTAGAACATGAAAAGGCTTTTGAAAAACGAGAATCAGGCCATGCCGTGCAGGTTGTATTGAAAGATGCACGTCGAATGAAAACTGTCCGTAAGACTGGGGCTTCGTTAGTCAGTTGAAAGAGACTCAAATTTAATGGAGTGTGATCTAATCAGATATATTTAATTCGTGTAAATTCGTGTTAATTCGTGGCTATTAAAATACTTCGCACAATTTGGAAAGGTCCCCCTGCTCTTGCCACCGGAAAGCCGCGCAAATCAGCAGAGGCGGCGTTTTGCTACAGCCTGTCATATCAGTGTCTGTCCTATGGCTGTGCCTGGCGCGGCCAGATCGGATATCTTTGCAATAGTTTCGGGGCTGAGTGCAATTTCGGCAGCATTTACATTCTCCGTAACCCTTTCCGGCTTGCGGGTTCCCGGGATGGGGAGGATATCATCACCCTGGTGCAAAAGCCAGGCCAGCGAAAGCTGGGCCGGTGTGACACCGATTTCACCCGCCAATTTCATCAGGGGCTCGAATCGCTGCCGGTTGGCTCGCAGGTTTTCACCCTGGAACCGGGGATTGTTGTTACGAAAATCTACCGAAGACAGTTTGTCGACGGTACCGGTCAAAAACCCGCCTCCCAGAGGCGACCAGGTGACCAGCGCAATTCCCAGTTCGCGTAAGGTCGGCAGCATTTCAGTTTCGACTTCACGCCGCCAGAGCGAATACTCGTATTGGACGGCTGCAATCGGGTGAACTTTGTCTGCACGGCGGATCTGTTCGGCGGTCACGTTGCTCAGGCCGATGAAACGGACCTTGCCTTCACGCACGGCCTCTGACATGGCCCCAACGGTCTCTTCGATGGGGGTTGCCGGGTCCGGATAATGGGCATACCAGAGATCGATGTGATCGACCCCAAGTCTTTGCAAGCTGTTGTGTAACGACTTTCTGACGTATTCCGGTTTGCCGTTGATGGTAAGCGAAAAACCCCAGCCGGTCGGCAGGTCCGTGCCGGTCTCCTCCGGATCTAACACAATACCGAATTTGGTTGCGATGAAGGCCTGGTTGCGGCAATCAGCCAGTGCCCGACCGACAAGTTCTTCGTTGTGCCCGTTGCCATAAGAGTCTGCCGAATCAATGAACGTGCACCCGGTATCGAGCGCGTGCCGAAGGACGGAGATGGCAGCATCTTCTGTCGTGCTGCCGTAATATCCTTCGAGTCCCATGGCGCCATAGCCAATGGCACTGACCAGGGGACCGTTGCGGCCTAACTCGTGCTGTTTTTTGATCATTTATCCTTACCTCCATTCTCCAGATAAGTGCGATTATAGCGATTGTTGGACGAAGCCGCTACGCGGCGGAAAAAAAATTCAAATTGGTATATAGCTTCTTTAGTTGCTCAATTCCGGGCACAATTAAAGAAAGGAGTATACCATGGACCAAGCGGAAACC
>Ga0126335_1000259_pt1 | contig 25117 bp, 27 predicted proteins | sample OlaspJWI45metaG_FD_108409 | JGI IMG/M metagenome (GOLD analysis project Ga0126335, IMG submission 108409) | Marine gutless worms symbiont microbial communities from Oahu, Hawaii - Olavius sp. 1 OAHU.JWI-45 metaG | ecosystem: Host-associated > Annelida > Digestive system > Unclassified | place... | reverse complement strand
GCCGAAAAGATCCTGGTTTATGATTTCAAAGAAAATAGGTTGCTTTGAGCGAATTGAATAATTCTATAGGTGGGTCAACTCGGTTGAGTAAAGGCGGGTCAGTTTAAATGAGCGTCAAGGACATTTCTTGCAAATTACCTTCCTACTCTTGTTAAACCCACCAGAATGCTTATCACACATTAAACCACATTGAGGTTCGTTGGGAATAATTAGGATACCTTTGGATTGAAATCCGCTCAGGCTTTTAGCCACGTTGGAAGCTGATTCCAAATCATATTGTTGAATGGAGACCTTCGCGGTCAGCAGCCGCCCGTGGAGTCTTGGTGAATTAATTTGATTTGCTTTTATAATTCTTAAGCTCGGGAAAATATTTTCTGTATATACCGCGGTCGCGGGTTAAAATCATCTCACATTTAGCCACCGCAAATCCTCCGATGTAAAAATCAGAGAGAAAGTGCTCTTTTTTGTCTAATTTTTCTCCGCAGTTTGGACATTTTGATTTTGATTTTCGCTTTAGATACTTCATCCATCTAGCCCCGGCAATGCTAACCGAGTCTAATTCGAGTGGAGCGATGCTGATTTTGTGGTCTTTAAGAAAGGAATTAACCTGAGCCGTATCACCGCTGAACTGGGGCATGAGTTCGGCATACACAACCGCCGGCGCAATTAGCGTCTCCTTTGCGGCGAGAGCAGCATAAAGCTTTTCTTGAATTTCTTTGAACTCATCTTTTAAAACATCGATTAGAATAACAGTATCCACGCAAATTTTCACTCTACCTCTCCCCTGATCCGGTTCATATATTCATCCGATGTTTGCTTGCCTTTAAACTTCCCGCGCCAGCATTTTTTCAGTTCCGTGATGGGGTCTACAACTAGAAAATAGCGTTCACCTTCTTTGCGAATATCGACCTCGCACCCGGGCACAATATCGAGTTCAGTCCGAACTTCAGGCGGAATTGTGATTTGATATTTTGCAGTCACTTTAGCCATTGTCATAACCTCCAACGTGGTATACCAATTATGTTAATATGGTATACCGCGTTGCACTTGTCAATAATTTTTTGGTTCTTCTCCAATTTATAAATGGTCGGGCGCTTCAAATTATTCCGCCGGTTTTCCTTTGGGGAAAAGAAATTTCACCGTAAACTGCAGATTCCAATCCGAACCGAATGTGGGCTTCTCCGCGTTCCAGGATTTTTGGGGACGCCAATTTATCGTTGAAAAGGGATTCTGGTTCAAAGCCGGTGTCCCTTTTCGTTTTATAAGTATCCGGGGTGTTCGCTATAGTCCGTGGTCAGTTGTCCGTGGTCCGTGGCATGAAAAAAGCCCGTTGCTTGCCGATCTGCAACTGGCAACGGACGACTGACCACGGGCACCAGCGCAGCTGGCTGGGGACGCCATTCTTCCTCATAAAGGGATATCGGATTTGTTCCGGTATCCCTTTTTGTATTTTGAAATTTCGGGGGTTATCGAAATGGTCCGTTGTCAGTTGTCCATCGTCAGTTGTAAAAAAGTATGCCGCGCATTCGCTTGCTACGGACCACAGACAACTGACCACTGACGCCGGCGCAGCCGGCTATCCGGTGTCCCTTTTCGTCTTATAAGTATCCGGGGTGTTCGCTATAGTCCGTGGTCAGTTGTCCGTGGTCCGTGGCCTGAAAAAAGCCCGTTGCTTGCCGACCTGCAACTGACAACGGACTACTGACCACTGACGCCGGCGGAGCCGGCCTTAAAGGCAAATCACCGATTTAAGGTTGCAAAAGAGGGAAAAGAGGATTATTATCGTCTTACTTTGGTCTTACCAACAGTGCGGAGGTGCCTATGGAAAAGACACGGCTATCAAATAAAGGCCAAATCGTAATCCCGAAAGCGGTGCGTGCGGCCCACGGATGGAAGGCAGGGCTTGAGTTTAGCATCGAGAGTTCAGGTGACGGCATCAAGCTCAAACCGATTAAGCCTTTTAAAGAGACAACTATAGATGAGGTGATCGGTTGCGTCGGTTATAGAGGTCCCAGAAAATCTTTGAAGGATATGGAGGCGGCAATCGCAAAAGGAGCAAAGGAGAAGATATGATTGCGGTTGATACCAACCTTGTTGTCAGATTACTGACCAAAGATGATCCAGGTCAGGCAAAGCGCGCGGCCAAAATAATTGAGAGTGATGATATCTTCATTCCCAAAACCGTCATGTTGGAGACGGAGTGGGTGTTACGACATGCCTATGGAATTGATAAAACTGCCATATCAGAAGGCTTCCAGAAAATGATGGGGCTTCCAAATGTGCGTGTCGAAGATCAGCAATCTGTTATTCAGGCTGTATCATGGTATCAATCAGGACATGATTTCGCAGATGCGCTTCACCTGTCTTCCAGCACCGGAGCTGATGGATTTGTGACATTTGACAAAGATTTAATAAAAAAAGCTCGAAAGATAGTTTCCACTCCTATCACTCAACCATAGCTATTGTGCCGTAACAGCGATTCCACTCCTCTTTCGTTTTATAAGTATCCGGAGTGTTTGTTATAGTCCGTCGTCCGTTGCCTGCCGAACTGCAACTGACTGCTGGCCACAGACGCCGGCGCAGCCGGCTGTAAGGCAAATTGGAGGCTGATTTCGAAGAGTTTTTGAGCTGTATTTCTCAAAAATGAATCATTAGTACATTCAATTATGGATCATAAAAGATAAAAAATGAAATCAATTACGATTCACGGTATAGATCAGCCTTTGGCGGATCTTATTCAGTCTAAGGCTCGAGACGAAGGTTTGAGTGTTAATAAAACCGTCAAAAAGTTACTGGAAGAAGCGCTGGGTGTCAAATCGCGTCCCAAGAATTCAAACCGCGACCATTTCGAGGAATTCTACGGTATCTGGTCAAAAGCGGATCAGACCGAATTTTTCCCTGTTTAGCGGCTTAAAATTACTTCCTGGTTCACAGATTAATAGATTTCAAAGGCAGGAATAATCTCGGGCTATCATTGCTTAGGCGGGTAAAACCAAACTGTTCGTAGAATTCTTTGGCGTTATTGTCAATAGCATCCACAACCATGGCGTAGATTGCGATTTGATCACTGACAGCCAACGTGCGCTTGATTGCATCGGCCAGCAACATTTTTCCAACCCCCTGTCCCTGAGCCGCAGTGCTAACCGCCAGTCTGCCGATCAGAGCGGCGGGCACTGGATGCTTTGGTAACTTCCGAGCCAGCTTTTCAGGTAATTGTTTCAGTTCAATGGATAAGGTGCTCAGAGTGTAGTAGCCAATTATCGCTTTCGGATTATCCGGCTTGGTCGCGACGAAAACACGACTTATGCGCCGTTTGATATCCTGCCTGGCCTGCTTTTTAAGGTAGCGATCCAGCGCTTCAGCACCACACTGAAAGCTCGTCCTGTCATGTGTGGGGTTTAGTGGCGCGACAACCAAAAATTGAAAATCTGTCATTTGCTGACAACACGCTGATCGTGTTCTTCAAGTGTTGCGGCCAGTTTGCGATTGAAACGTACTGGAGCGGCCAAAGCCTCAAAAAATGTCCTGGAATTTTTCGCGTTCAATGTCATCGTCTCATGCTCTTGAACGGTTTTCTCGGCTTTATCCAAGGCACTGGTCAGTATGAAATGGCTGACGGTCTTACCCTCAAAGCCAGCAGCACGCTCTATTAGGCGCTTTGCGCTGCTTTTCAGACGAAGGTTGATCCGTTCGATTTTATTTAGAATTGCGGCATCCATTTTAAATGATCCTTGAATTTGTTTTAGTTATATTGCAACTAATGTACGTCAAAAAGGTGCCTTTGTCAATAATAATGGGGGTATCATTAGCAGAGGTAGCCAGACACATAGGCGTTTCGACCTCGGCCGTATCAAAAATAATCACACGAGTGAATCAATAGGCAACTTCGTTAACAACGTACCCTTCCTCTATACATTTGCACCATATATTGATTGAAGGTTCCGCATTGGTGGCCTTGGCTGCCTGCGTAAAACAAAGCGACCGATTGGCCGGCAAAAATGCGGCTTTGGTCTTATGCGACGTCAATATTAGTCTCGAGACCTTAAAGGGAATTATGTAATGAAAGTCTCTGATAAACAATTAATCCTAAATGCAAATACAGGACGGCAAGTTAAGCTATATCAGTGATTTTTTAAAGTATAAAACGCCCTTTGGATTATTGGCCAGTAAAAATAGAATGAATCTCCTAATTGCTATAGAAAACAATATACCAATGGGCGTGCCGCCTCTGTTGTTTATATTCCTTTCAAATATTTAAATGTTGAGATGTCTCTAATTTTCCCACTAATTTCCCCTGAACTATCGATCAGTGATGGCCCGACCTCCTTAAAGTGATTGCTTATGTGACATAATTCAGGTTTTCCCCCGTCTCCGGATCAAAGAAACTCAATGCCGAGGATTCGATGTGAATCCACACCGGCTGGTCGACTTCCAGGCGTGCAAATCCCGGCTTTACTGCGGTCAGGAGAAATTCACCCGCACGGACCTGCACGATTGTTTCCGATCCGGTGGGCTGCAGCGTTTCGATCAATGCGTGTATCCAGTCCGGGCGTTTCTGCCGGGTCAATTCTACTTTCTCGGGACGTACGGTTGCAACCACTCTGTTTCCAGTGACGGGAAAAGGCTTTTCCAGTGGAAGTTTGAATACCCCTAAATCGATTACCCAAATATTCTTTTGCCTGATAATATCGCCCTCGAGTTGATTGATTCTTGGATCCCCAATGAACTCGGCCACGAAAAGATTGGCCGGATGATGATAGATATCAAAAGGCGAAGCCTGCTGTTGTACGACGCCTTCATTCATAACCACCACCACATCGCTGAGTGTCAGCGCCTCCACCTGGTCGTGGGTCACATAGACGGTGGTTGCTTCAAGTTTGCGGTGCAGCCGTTTCATCTCACTGCGCATATCGGTACGCAACATGGCATCGAGATTGGAAAGCGGTTCATCCATTAATAAAATCGATGCGCCCATGGCGATCAAGCGTGCCACCGCTACACGCTGTTGCTGCCCGCCGGACAATTCATTTGGATAGCGATTGCCGTAACCGTCCAACTGTACCATACTCAGGGCCGTGGCCAGACGTTTTTCAATCTCTGCCGGAGGCAGTTTTTTTTCTTTTAATGCCAACGTAATATTTTGATCGACGGTCATGTGGGGCCAGAGGGCGTAGCTCTGGAAGATGAGACCGATTCCGCGGTTTTCGGGCGGGACAGTAATACCCCTGTCACGGGAAAACACCCGCCTGTCGCCAAGCCGGAGTTCCCCGCAATCAGGCTCTTCAAGTCCGGCGATTATCCGGAGTATGGTCGTCTTCCCGCAGCCGGACGGCCCGAGAATGGTAACAAACTCGCCGGGATTGACCGTAAGGTCAAGATCGGAAACGGCTGTTTCCTTACCATAGGTTTTGCGGATCCCGGTGAGTTGAATTCCCTGTCTGTTCGAGCCCATCAGTAAGCAGACTCCTGAATCCAGAAATCCCGCACTTTCGGCCCCTCTCTGTACATGAAGTCGGGATCCACGGTCCAGGCTTTCATTTTTGCCCAGGCTTCGCCACCCTCGGGAAGGGGAACGTCGCTGCGTGGGCTTTTTGAGCCCGGTTCATAGTAGGGCACCAGTCCTTGCAGGAGTTCGGCGCTGCGGCCCTCCTTGTAGGGCGTTTCCAGTTTCGTATCGGCATTCAATTCCGTGCTGCCCAGCAGGTAGGCGACGAACAGTTTGGCTGCGTTGGGGTGCGGTGCCTGGCGTGCAATGGCCATGTAGGTGGGGTAGATGACCTTGGCTACCGGATCAAGATCGATAAACATCTCGTTGACCAGACCTTTGCTGAAATTATAGCGATAGTAGGTCATTGACCCGAAGAAAGCCGGCGGGTTTTTCTGTCCCGGCTTGCCGGAGGCCGCAGCCGATTTTGACCCCGATTTCAGTATGACCATATCGTTGTGCAACAGGCGATAAAGGAGCTCGTAGCCTGCATCGGGTACGTCTTTGTGCAGCGTGATTGGTTTGCCGGCATAGCGCTTGTAAGCAGCGGCCAATTCATCGGCGTGTTGCACCAGCGTGGCAACACCCATGAAGTTGGAGAGCGACTGCAGTGGGTCCTTGAGGACAAGTTTGCCCTTGAAGCGGGGTTCGGTAAACTCCCAGATATTTTTTACCGGCGGCGTATCCGGATGGGCTTCCCCATTGTACATGAATATTAACGCCTCCTGGATCCGTATCAATACCGGTTCACGGTTTTCAACCGGTATGCGGGAAGCATGGGTGTCGGGGACAAAATTGACTATCCGGTATTTTTTCCACAGTTCATGGATCACCTGACCCGAGCCGCCGGTGGTGATAATATCGGCCTTGAACAGGCCCGCATCCTGCTCGCGCACCGTCTTTTCCACGGTCTTGACCGATCCCAGATCATAGGAGGTCACTTTTATTTCCGGGTACAATCCCATGAAACTCTTGGCAACTTTGGCCATGCGCGATGAAGCGGAATAGATAATTACTTCCCCCTCTTTTTTTGCCTGCGCCTCTATCCGTGCCCAGTCCTGAGGTTTGACGTCGTAAGGACCCAGTTGGGCCTGCTTCATCCAGGCATCCATTTCCGGCGGAGGGGGTGGCTGTTCAGCCGTCAGGACCGATCCCGGCACACCTGTAATTACCCCCGCAACTATCAGAACTGCAATCAATCTTTTTTTTATGGTCATGCTCATTACCTCCTTTGTCTAATAGATGCTTAAATTGAGCCGTCGTTATTCGGTCTGACGAAGGCTGGAAAGACTGTCGCCGAAAAATCGGCGGACCAGTAAATTCACAGTGATAATCATAATAACGAGAATAAGGGTGACCGCACCCGAGTGCTGAACCCTGTCCTCAGCTTCGTAGCCGAAGATCAGGCCGGTCATCACCATTGTCGACGGTGTCAGCAGAAGAATAATCAACGAAAGCTCCCGCATGGCGGTAATAAAAGTGAGCAGCATTCCCGCCACGAGCCCGCTGGTGGACATGGGAATGATGATTCGAAACATCCGCTTAAACCAGCCGATACCCTGCACACGGGCGGCCTCTTCCAGTGATTTGTCGATCTGGAGCAGGGCCGCGATGCCGGTGCGGGATGTAAAGGGGAGATTTTTTACCGTTGTGATCAAAACCAGAAGCGCAAACGTGCCGTACAGCACCGGGATCGGCCCGTAAGATGTGGAAAAGATGCCTAAATAGATGGCACCCAGAGCGATAGAGGGAAAAATGTAGGGCGTGAAGGCGATGGACTCGAGTCCTTTGGATACCCACCTTCCGCGGGTGCGCACAATGGTATAGCCGATCAAAAGGCCCAGCAGACCGTTGATGGCAGCGGCCGAAAACCCGAGCCGCAGACTGTTCAACAATGCTGAAATAATCTGATCATTGTGCAGCACACCGGCTTCGCCGTAGCCATAAGCCAAATCGCTGCCTGCTTTGCCGATCCAGTAATGCAGGGTAAGGTTATCGAATCCGTATTCGCCCGGCTTGATCAGCATGGATTCCCACGCCAGAAGGATGAGGGGCAAAAATACGGTGGTAGTTACAAACAGGCCGCACACAATGGTCAGGGGTACCCGCCAGGCGCCGAGTTTGATGGGACGCTGGCGAAAACCCTTTCCGGTCAGGGTGACAAAGCTTTTACGTACGCCCAGGACGCGGCTGTTGATGTAAATGAACAGCACCGCCAATGCCACCAGTACCAGAGCCAACATATAGCCGTCCCCGGCGTTGCGGGCATTGAGGGAAGCGTAGATCTGGGTGGAGAATGTGAAAAAACGAACCGGCAGGCCGAGCAAAGCGGGTGTACCGAATGTACCGATGATTCGGATGAAGGTAAGCACTACTGCCGATCCCAGAGCCGGCAGCAGCAGGGGCATGGTAATCTTGACAAGCCGTTTGAAGCGTGACAGGCCGCATATAGCGCCGGCTTCCTCCAACTCGGAATCAACGGTCATCAGCGCTCCGGACATGAGCAGATAGGCATACGCATAATAATGCAGGGCCAGGCAAATGATGATGGGAAATATGCCGTAGGAGAGCCAGTCAGGCAGTTGTACACCGAATAGATAGGTTGCGATACCGTCTGCGCCGCCGATACGGTCGTTTTTAAATAAAGTCAGCCATGCCAGCGCCAGCACCCAGGAGGGCATCATGTAGGGGATCACCGCCATGGCGCCGAAAAAGGATCGGAAAAACAGATCTGTCCGCACGAGCAGCCAGGCCAATCCGGAACCGATCACTACGGCAATGGCCGTCACGCCGGCGCCGACCATCAGGGAGTTGATAAGCGGTCGATAAAACAGTGCCAGGGAAAGTCGTCCGGTGAACACCCGCTTGAAATGAAAAAGGGTAAAGGCGCCCTCTTCGGCATCAGGATGGTAGGCAAGGTCGTAGCTTTGGTAGCTCAAGGCGTCACGGATGATTTCAACCAGGGGCGTGAGCACCAGCAGCGCCAGAAAGGTCAGGAAAAAAGCGGCCAGCATGCGCTCGGGTTCATTGGCCAGGCGGCGAGCACGATATAAAAGAGATACAGAATGTGATGGGCCTGCCAACGGCTTTATCTCCAAGAATTATTGAATAGTGTCGATCAGGGTTCTGTCACGGTCCCGGAAGATGGCTGGTTTCTTTTGTACAACAAAATACAGAGTGGGGCCTGTAGTGTCAAGTTGGTATTCCATTGTCGAAGTTAAATAGGGGACGTTGTTGACTAAGTTGATGTAATTTCACTACTTAGCTCCAAAAAACTCTAATAGGAGGACTCAATGCCGCGATGAGCCAGATTGGATGCTCCGGGAACCCTGCACCACGTAAAGATCCGTGGAATCAATCAGCGCAGGATTGTCAATGATGTAGCTGATCGCAAGAACTTCGTCAAGCGTTTGGGTGAGCTTGCGGCCGGAACAAATACCAGCATTTATGCCTGGGCGCTGATGACCAATCATGCGCGCATACTATTGCGCAGCGCACAAATCGGGCTTTCCGGCTTTATGCGTCGATTACTGACAGGATATGCCATATCCTTTAACCAACGTCACCAACGCTGGGGGCATTTATTTCAAAACCGATACAAATCGATTATCTGTTTGGTAAAAAAGAAGGTGTGGCTAAAAAGAATTATCGCAACTATGTCAAAAAGGGCATCGATGAAGGGCGTCGTCCTGAGCTTATTGGTGGTGGGTTAATCCGATCATCAGGTGGTTGGTCAGCTGTCAACGCCTTGCGCCGTTCAGGGGATCGGGAATTAAGTCAAGGGTCGGGGAGTTTTCGTATAGAAGGTCCGTCATTCCTGCGCAGGCAGGAATCCAGAAGCGTTTGAACCGGATGATCTAAATTCCCATTAACTCTATATTAGATTAAAAATCTCCCCGATTGCTCAATTAAGTGACGATCGGATATTGGGCAGTGATGAATCTGAAGAGCGGATCATCAAAGAAGCTGAGACCAATATCAGGTATCAATTTTCAGCCAAGGTTAATTCGGAAAAAATTAATAAATTTATCGCCAAAGTATGTAAAAATGAAAGCATATCAATTGAGGAGCTAAAAGCCGGTGGCCGACGCAGGGAGGTGAGTAGGGTACGAGCTCAAATTGCGATAGGGTTGGTTAAAACGCATAGGGTATCATTAGCAGTGGTAGCCGGACACATAGGCGTTTCGACCTCGGCCGTATCAAAAATAATCTCACGAGTGAATCAATAGGCAACTTCGTCAACAACGTCCCCTATACACTTCCGGCACTTTCCGACGGTACGGCCGGCGGAGTCGAACCGGGTCCCATCACCCTTGATTTATGTTGTTAACTGGTTGATGATTGTGAAACTGTCACAGAGGCTGAAATCAAAGCAAGCCTGCGGTGGTATTTACAAATTCACCATATTATTGATTGAAGGTTCCGCATTGGTGGCCTTGGCTGCCTGCGTAAAACAAAGCGACCGACTGGCCGGCAAAAATGCGGCTTTGGTCTTATGCGACGTCAATATTAGTCTCGAGACGTTAAAGGGAATTATGTAATGAAAGTCTCTGATAAACAATTAATCCTTGAATTCTTCGAAGTTTTAAATCATCGCAATACACAAAAGGCCGGAAGTTTGCTCAACTCGGATGCTGAATTGTACTTTCCCAAAACCCAGCCGATTGTCGGCAGAGACCGCATATTGAAGTTTCTCAAGATTCTTTTCAGACAATACCCTGAGTTGACTTTTAACATTCAACGGTTGTTGCAGCAGGGTGGTCACGCTGCCGTGCATTGGACCAACCAGGGGATGAATCGCCGCAATGAACCCTATCAGAACGAGGGCGTTACGTTAATGCAAATACAGGACGGCAAGTTAAGCTATATCAGTGATTTTTTTAAAGACACGGAAAAACTATAGAATTTATAAGCTACGCCACTTGATGACATATTTTTAAGCAATGTTGAAACTTATTCCCACCTTAGTCTGACGGCTATGGAGCCGCGGGCGATTTTACTACGCAGATACTAAATCACGCGCATGGCGGTTAAGAAGAAGTCATCGGTATAGTAAGCTTTGCCGGTAACCCTGGCCATCCCATCCAATCGTGTCATTGTTTTCCAACTGCCACACGGCCACTGTTTCTCTCCGTATTTTATTGGGTTTTACTGCTATTCCTCGGCCGTACCGCGGGGCAATATACGTTCCATCACCAATGCAAATATGCCGGCTGGAACGATACCGGATTTCATGACAACGGCCAGCTGGGTAGGGAAATACTGCACGAATTGGGGTACCTGGGGCAGGCCGATGCCCAGGGTCAGGCTGATGGCCACGATGAGCATCTTACGGCGATTGAGCGCTTCCTGTGTTAACAGTTTCACACCGGCGGCGGCAATCATACCGAACATAACGATGGAGGCACCCCCCAGAACCGCCTGGGGCATGGCCGAGACGATGGCGCCCAATTTAGGAATAAGACCGGCTAGCACCAGAAATATGGCGCCGATGGTTACGACGTGGCGGCTCATGACGCCGGTAAAGGCGATAACGCCGACGTTTTGGGAAAAGGAGGTGTTTGGCAGTGCCCCGAAAAACGATGCCAAGACCGTGCCGGCGCCATCGGCCATAATACCGCCGGAAATTTCCCTGTCTGTTGCTTCGCGGCCGGCGCCACCGATGGTAATACCCGAAATATCACCCACGGTTTCGATCGTAGTTATCAGGGCCATGATCCCCATGCCGAGCAGGGCGGCGAAATTGAAGCTCAAACCAAATTTTAGAGGCGAAGGAAACGCAAACCAGGCTGCATTGGCGATGATACTGAAGTTGACCATCCCCATTGGTATGGCGATCAGATAGCCGACGATCAGACCGATTAAAATAGAGGCTGTCGCAAATATACCCCGACCAAACTGGTGCACGCCCAGGGTCACGACCAGAACGGTGATCGACAGGAACAGCTGTTGACCGCTGGCGAACAGTTCGGGTTTGTTGTCCATCAGCCACTTGCCGCCACCGGCATAAACCAGTGCGACCTGCATCAGTGAAATTCCGATCACCAGCACCACCACACCCGTGACAATGGGCGGGAACCAGTGCCGGATTTTTTTTAGAATTGCGCCCAGACATACCTGTACAAGCCCTGCAAACAAGGCGCCCCCAAAAAGTACGCCCAGGCCATAGGTTTTGGCGAGCGGTATGGAAACGGGCAGGAAGCCGAAACTCGTTCCCTGGACAATGGGCAGCTTTGCACCCAATGGACCCACACCGATGGTTTGGATTAATGTGGCGACGCCGGCAACGAAGATAGCAACCTGAATGAGAAATACTTTTTCTTCGGGAGTTACCCCAACAATGCCGGCAATGATGATCGGCACGGTGATGTTGCCGACAAACATCGCCAGCACATGCTGAATCCCTAAAGGAATGGACCGTTTAAGGGGTGGCAGGTAGTTTGGATCCTTTAACCGATCTTCTGTTTCCAGGTTCAACTCGTTCATGATTTCCTCCTATACGGTTGGCTATCGTAATTAATGGTATCCGAAAATATCCTGGTTACCCGTCCTTACCAACGCCAGGGGCAGCACTCGCGTGCAGCCTGGAAAAGAACTGCCATTTCTGCAGTAGCCTGCAGATTGACCACGCTCTTGCCGTCTCCTTTGAGTTGCACCTTTTGTGCGGCATATTCCCTGCCCAGCCGAGCTATTACCTCCTCGTTTTCATAAAAGAATCAAGGCAGAAATTGATTTTTGAAAGTGTATCAAGTGCACCTGGTGAATTGTGTATTGGGCCTGGGTACGGCCCCATATATTGAGGCATCAATTTAATGGAACCATTGGTCATTCAGATAAACGAAGCGGGCCTTGGTGTCAATATCGATTTATTGAGTTGGAGATGCGCATTGGAACGAAATAAGGGTAATAGTTTAGTTTTAGGGAACACTTTTTAAGGGCAAAACCAAAATATAAATCGCCACAATCCAGAAAGCCCTATCGCACTCAATCTATATTCCAGAAGAACCTCTGAACTGCAAGCCAGCCAGATGCCACATATGTTGTGGTTACTTCTTCCGCGACGCACAGGGGAATTTTTCTATGGTCCTTCCCTGAAAAAGGACTTCTTATCGCAACTTGCCGTAGAGTCGCTTCCTGTGAGATTTTTTCAAGTAACTGCATCAAAATGACGATACATTCATTGGGGTTGAAGTAGATAGTTTTGGTATTCGCCCGAATGTTGCAGCCTACAGAATGGCATCGCCAGTATAGCCTGCTGATAAGTTATGCCATTAATATTTTATTTCTTCTATTTTGCTGGCGTTGGTTTTTTTCTGATTGACAATGGCAACCTGCCCAGTGGGCTTAAAGACTCTCCTCCTCCGTCTGGCGTAAATACGGTTGACGTTGGTAAGTTCAACGACGATGAAACGGGGGGCTATCTCAAGTTCGGTGGAGTTCTTTCGGGGTTCAGGGTTTTTGGCATGGTAGGGGCCTCTGATGTAACCAGTAAGTACGTCGTAAAACCAACACTGTCTGACATTCACTACGTCACCGAAAAGGAAACCGGCGATTTTACCATGCTTTATGGCGGGGGCATCGGTTACCTCATATTTAACAGGGTGCTGGTGCAGTACCAATACGATAACAGAAGGAAGAGTCTTATTATGGTGGGCATATCGTTCTAACAAAGCGCTCCAAAATTAAAACAACTCCAGTTACTATAGAAGCTGTTGAATTACAGTGTGCTATAGAATCCGTTGAACTCACTGCATTATCTGGAATGGAAAAAACTTCATAACATGAACAGATCAGCTGCATATCTAATTGTAACAGAATATCCTTCGACCTCGGGTGAATCAACAGGCAACTCTGACAATGTCCCCTATACAAGGCCGGAGTTTGAGAAGGGCATGGCATAATTTTGACTTGGCCCTTCAAAATGTTTTTCCGGCGGCTTCGATAAGCGCTCGAGAACCTGCACCACAGGCAATGACAGAACGCAGTGCGGTTTCGGCGCTGACATTGATCGGATAAACCCGGTCTGCCGGCAGATGGACAATATATCCGGTTGTCGGATTTGGCCCGGTGGGAATAAAGACCGTTTTCCAGTCGATGCCATATTCATCTGTGATAAATGCTGTCATCAGGGCGTCATTTCCATATATTTTTACCAGTGCCACGGAAGAAAATGGTGATTTTTTTCGGCCCAGCAACTGCATGACCGTTTCCTTGATGATGCGATAACCTGGTGCAATATTTAAAATGTGGTCTTCCAGATTATTCTGAAAATAGCGCCCCACTTTAGTTCTGACCACCATGCCGACTATAAAACAGATCGCCAGGATAATGCCGATAACAACGGTATCGGCAATAAACTCATTCAGCTGGGATTGAGCAACCACCAAATTGGTCAATGGCTGTATCAGGTCCGTTATCCTGCGAAAGAGCCAGCGAAAAACCACAAACAATAAAATTGCCGGCAATACCACCATAATCCCACCGATAGTGGTTGTTTTTACAAAAGCTCGAAATCGTTCCATTTTAGCTTACCTTTCTGTGACTCATCTCAGTTAATTAATAGGGGACATTGACAGATGTAATTATGTTACGGAGCTACAAAAAACTCTAAAAGGAGGACCCAATGCCGCGACGAGCCAGATTGGATGCTCCGGGAACCCTGCACCACGTAATGATCCGTGGAATCAATAAGCGCAGGATTGTCAACGATGTAGCTGACCGCAAGAACTTCGTCAAGCGTTTGGGTGAGCTTGCGGCCGGAACTAATACCAGCCTTTATGCCTGGGCGCTGATGACCAATCATGCGCATGTACTATTGCGAAGCGCACAAATCGGGCTTTCCGGCTTTATGCGTCGGTTACTGACAGGATATGCCATATCCTATAACCGACGTCACCGACGCCGGGGGCATTTGTTATAGTCCGTTGTCAGTTGTACGTGGTCCGTGGCATGAAAAAAGCCCGTTGCTATCTGAATTGCAACTGACCACGGATTACTGACCAAAGACAACGGCGCAGCCGGATAAAGCATTGCTCACCTCCTTTTTATTATGCTACAAAAACCTGATAGCCCGAACAGTAAATGATATGACATCTATTGAAAAACACATGTCTGAATTACATATTAGCCAACCCGTCTCAATAAAATGCAACCATTATTAGATGAGGAGGTAACATGATCCAGACCGGGGCGGTAGAAAAAAGATCGGTGTGGTTTCGGGTTCTCAGCAATGATCAAATCGCGGAAATCAAACGGGCCGCATTCGATGTCATGTCCACGGTGGGCTTTACCGTTTATCACCAAGGTGCCCGCAAAATGCTCAAACAGGCCGGCGCACTGGTCAAGGGTGAACGGGTGCGGGTCCCGGAACATGTCGTGACCGCGTGCCTGGGTTCAGCTCCCAGAGGATGGACCATTTATGACCGCCAGGGAGTTCGGGCCATGGCGGTTGAAGGCCGTAAAAGCTACTACGGTACCTCCACGGCCAGCCCGAGAACCAAAGATGCCATAACCGGAGAAATTCACCCGACGCGCGTGGCCGACATTGCCATTGGGGCCCAGGTGGCCGACGCCCTGCCGAACATCGATTGGGTTATGCCCATGGGGTCGTCGCAGGATGTACCCCCCGAAGCCGCCGACCTGTATGAATTCGAGGCTGTCGCCACCCATACCACCAAACCGATTGTCTTTATCGGTTATACGCCCCGCGGGGTTGAGCTGGTCTATGAAATGGCGGCAGAAGTGGCCGGCGGGCTTGAGCACCTGCAGCAAAAACCGTTCCTTATTTTTTATCCCGAGCCGATCTCCCCGCTGGTCTTACCGGCAGATGTCATCGATCGACTGTTTGTTTGCGCGGACCTGAACATGCCGCAAATACAGGGACCAACGATTCAACCCGGTGCCACGGGGCCCGTCACGCTGGCCGGGGCCGTTGTGCAAGGTACCGCCGAGGCGCTCATGTGCCTGGTTTTAGCCCAGCTGCGCAGGCCGGGCTGCCCCTGCGGTTTGGGGTGCAATTTTGGGATATTCGACATGGCAGTCGGTCTGTTGAGCATGGCAGCCCCGGAAATGAGCCTGGCCCTGGCCGCCCAGGCAGAGGTGGCGCAATCCTTCGAGTTGCCCACCTGGGGTCTGGCAGGGGCCACAGATGCGAAAATGATCGATGCCCAGGCCGGCGCCGAGTCGGCTTTTTCGATCCTCGCGCAGGGCCTTGGCGGCCTTAACCTGATTCATGATGTGGGGTATATGGACAGCGGGATGGTCTGTTCTGCGCACCAATTGATTTTAGGGGACGAAAACATCGGTATGGCCAAACGATTTATCAGCGGCATTCGGGTCAACCGGGAAACCCTTGCTGGCGAAGTGATCGACAAGATAGGACCCGGCGGACATTTTCTCGAGGATGAGCATACGTACCGCCATTTTAAAAATGAACTCTGGCATCCGTCGCTGATGACACGCGTGGCCTATGAAGAATGGGAAAATCTGGGCGCCAAAGATATGGCTGCTCGGATTCAGGAAAAACTGGAGGGGATTTTGAAAGACCACACAGCGCCCGCACTGCCGGACAGTACCCTGACCGCGATCAAGGCAATCCGGGAAAAAGGGGTTGCCGAGTTGGAAAAAAATAACCTTAAAATGGCTAATAGGTAGATATTACTGTGTAATTTAAACAGTGTCTGTCACTTGAAATAATTGTCGGTGCGCACGCATCGGCGACGAAAAACAGACAACCGACAACCTGCGCCGATGGAGTTGACAAAAAGACTCTCAGTGAGTATTCGAATAGCTTAATTTTGATCCTGTTCGAGGAAATGGTCTGTCTGCGCTACAGGGGAACAGCATTGCGGGCCGGCCGGATGAGTCCGTCGGGGTCATTTTTTTTCGGGTGCGGACCGATATATTGAAACGACCAGCAACAGGGAACCGATTGATCTATGAATGGACATAAACCGGCCGAATCGACCAACATCCTGGTTATGGGACTCGGGGGTGTGGGCTATTATCTGGCCAAGCGCCTTGTGCATGAAGGCTATGCGATCACCGCCATCGAGTCGGACAGCGGAATGCTTCGCCATGCCGATGGAAGCCTGGACGCCCGCGTAATTCAGGGCAATGCCATGAGCATCGAATGCTGGAAGGAAGCCGGCGCCGGAAAGATGGATTATTTCATCGCGGTTACCGACAATGATGCCGTGAACATGATGAGCTGCCTGATTGCCGACCGTTTCGGCATTCCCCGCAAAATAGCCCGGGTGCGCTCCACCGAATTCGGTGGTAAAGATTCCATTTTGAACGCCGAGGATCTGAAAATCGATCTGATCATTCACCCGGAAGAGCTGGCGGCCCAGGAAATTTACAGGCTGATCAAACTCAGGGCTGGAAACGACATCATCGATGTGGCCGAAGGTCAAATTCAGATGGTGGCCACCCGCATTCACGAAAAGTCTCCGCTGGCCTATCGAAAATTGAAAGATATCTCTAAAGACCATCGTGAATTCCCGTTCCGGATCGTTGCGATTGCGCGGGGGATCACCACCATGATTCCCGGTGGTGAAGACGAACTGTTGCCCCAGGATCATGCCTTTTTCATGGCCAACACCGAAAACCTGGACGATCTGATGGGTATGACAGGTGTCGCCGAGGAGAAGCGCCACAGAGTGATGATCCTGGGGGGCGGCCTGGTGGGACGACGCCTGGCTGAACTGCTTGGAAAATCGGTCGAAGTCAGGCTGGTCGAAAAAAACGAAGGCTTTGCCCAGGAACTATCGCATGGATTGTCAAATGCCGAAGTGTTGGTCGGCGACGGATCGGATTCCGATGTGCTGGTATCAGCCGGACTGATGGAGATGGACACCTTCATTACCGCCACCGGTGAAAACGAAACCAATATTATGAGTTGCGTGCTGGCCAAACACCTGATGAATTCGCACAATGGCCGGTCTCCGGGCATGCAAAAAAAGTGTATCGCGCTGGTAAACAAGGAAGACTACCTGACGCTGGCAGCGACCATGGGATCGGATATTGCTTTGAACAAAAAAATACTGGCCGGCAACGAAATCCTGAAATTCATTCGCAGGGGCGAGCTGCTGTCGATGGCGCACCTGCATGGTCTTGATGCTGAAGTGGTGGAAATTGTGGCCGCGCCGAACTCGCCGATTACGCGTAAACCGCTTTCCAAACTGGATCCTTCTTACTACGGTAAGATTATGATCGGGGCCATCCATCGCGATGGCGCCTGGCAAGTTGCCGTCGGGGACACCCACATTCAAAGTGATGAGCGGGTAATCGTGGTCTGCGTCTCACAACACCTCAAAGACGTCCAAAAACTGTTTCTCGCCTAGCGTTTCCAGAACGACGGATAGAATATCACCAATGCTGAAAACATTTCCAAACGGCCCACCAGCATGTTCCATGACAGGAACCATTTGCCCACTTCCGAAATATGGGCGTAATTTTCAGAAGGGCCCACCGCACCGAATCCCGGACCGATGTTCATCAGCGTGGCGATTACTGAACTCATGGCGGTGGCATAGTCCATTTGATCCACCAGGACCATAAAGCACCCGCCGGCCAGCACCAGGAAAATGTTTACAATGAAATAACAGACAGCCAGATTTATGATTTGATCGTCGACCGGCCGTTGATTCAAACGTACCGACACCACCGCCATCGGCTGGAAAAAGATTCGCTTTATGGCTGCGACACCGAATTTCCATATCAGGACATAATGAACGATCTTTATGCCGCTGGTGGTCGACCCGGCACAGGCCCCGATAAAGCAGACCGTATAGAGAAACATCTGGGCTGCCTGGGGCCATTTCTCATAATCGGCCGTCGTGAAACCGGTGGTGGTTAAGAGAGAGGTTACCTGAAAGGTCGCGTACCGGATCGAATCGATCAGGCTGCCGTATGTATTTTCCTTCCACAAAATCCAGGATACGATACCGCAAAAAAAGAGCATGAACCCCACGTACCAGCGGAATTCGGTATTGATTCCGATGATGCGCCAGTTGCCCTGCAGCATGTGGTAAAAGAGCATGAATGTCATGCCGCCCATGAACATGAAAAGTATAATCACCCAGTCAAAGTAGGCATTGTTGTAATGCCCGATGCTGGCGTTCCATGGCGAATAGCCGGACGTTGATACTGTTCCGAACGAAGTACACAACGAATCGAAAACCGACATGCCACCCAGACACAACAACAGGGTCTCCATCAGGTTCAGGGCCATATAGATACCCCACAGCCAGATCATGGTATCCCGGTTGCGCGGTATGAATTTTTCCTTGGTAATTACCTGTCCCGGACTCGACTCGGCCCGAAACAGTCGCACGCCTCCCATTCCGTGAGGCAGGAATATGACGGTCAATGTCAAAAATCCCATTCCGCCCAGTAAATGGGTCTGGCTGCGCCAGAACAACAAGCCGTGCGGGACCACTTCGATATCGGTCAATATGGTCGCGCCACTGGTGGTATAACCGGACATCATCTCGAAAAATGCGTCGGTAAAGGCCGGAATCGATCCGTGAAACATAAATGGCAGGCCGGAAAGAGCCGATATCAGTATCCATCCAAAAACGGCAATAAAAAAGCCGTCTTTAAGGTTTAATTCCTGATATCTGCGAAAAAACCCCCACAACGGCAGCCCCAGACCAATCGTAATGATTCCGGAAATCGAAATCGCAAAGAGGTCGTCTTCTTTGTAGTACAGCGAGCAGATCAATGGAAACACCATCGAACTGCCGGTAACGATCAACAACTTTCCAAGGACATTTGTGATGGTAGCATAATTCATGGGAATCCTGAATCGTGCAGGTAAATCGTTAAAAGAATTTATAATTCGCCAAAGCGTACGCTGTCCTCATCCTGCCATCGGCGGGACGCTATGGCTTATGGGAGCGCAGCGCAGGTGCCCTTCCAAATGACAGGCGCACAGCGTGCATTCTGTTTAGCGACCAAACATACCGGATTGAAACTTAAAAATCAAAAGGTCTATCTGTAATATTTCTATCAGGTTATGAACTGTTTTACATACTCTTCGGTTCGGCATTCCTTGAAGATACATGGCTATAGGCTGTAACCTGCCTGAATTTCAATACTTTATTTGTCAGTGCAATATATAATGGCTGGCACACAAAATGCAGCCAACAAAACGGTCCTGGTTTTCAGATCCGAATCCCGGTTTTGAACCGTGATAACATGTCGAAAAAGCGTGTGTCACACTAATTTGTGATGTCACGCTAACATCAAACATTAAAGTTGGGAAATAGTGATGCCGCTGCCACTGGGACATACTGCCATCGGGTTGGCAACTTTCGAGTTGAGTGCCAACCGATCGGCTTTTAAAAAATGGCACCGTCTGGTGCTGATAATAATACTGGCCAACCTTCCGGATATCGATGTTGTTATCGGTCTAATTTTTCGATCCGATGGAAACGCATTCCACCGGGGCCCGACCCACAGCCTGTTATTTGCCGTTGTCATGGCACTGCTGGTGTGGTCTGCAAATCAGCGCTGGTTCCGAATTCCGGGTATTACCTGCAGGTATTGCTTTTTGTTGATTATTTCACATGTGCTGGCCGACGCATGGCTTACCAGCACTCCGGTCTCCTTATTTTGGCCTTTTGAGGTCAACTGGTCGACGGGTCATGCCAGCCTTTCGGATGTGGTGAATTCAATTTTTTTCACAAGCATCCGGGACGGGTGGATCGTTTTGCTATGTGGAGGGGCCATGATCCTGCATCGCAGCTTGCGATCATTTCGGTCGGATGGCCCGCCTATGGCCAGGGGGGTGCTTGGCAATCACCTGGCCAAACGTTTGCGCACCTGAGCCGTTTACTGAAGGATTCAGGCTGGTGAGAAAAGAATGACGGGGTGAGGAGGTGACTGGGAGACTGGGGGAAAAGAATGACGGGGTGAGGATGGAGAGAAAAGAATGACGGGGTGAGGGGGTGACCGGGAGACGGGGATAAAAGGGAAGATACCCGATACCAGGTACTGGATCCTGGATGCCGGATACTGGATACCGGGAAAAAGTTTCTAGTTACGCGTTGCGGAGTCGCTGCGCTCCGCCAATTACAAACTTGCTGACCGGATGAAATTAAATCTTGGATACTGGATCGAGGAATTCTGTCTTTTCTATTTTTAGCCGGTGCTTCAGCGCTTCCTTAACTATAGTCACTCCGAATTCCAGCGCACTCCGAACTTCTTTTAGTCCAGCACGTGGCGGAGATTGATAAAATTACTGCGGTCGAATCCCAGTGTTTTGAAAAAAGAGAGCAGGTCGGGTGAATCCCAGCGCACCGATGTGTAGACGTTGTGGATTCCTTCGGCCTGATAGGTTTTGAACACTTCTTCTGCCAATCTTTTGCCAATCCCCTGTCCCATGTATTGGGGGCTGACGCCCAGGGTGGCGATCCAGGCACTTTTTTCTATGCCAAAGCCCAGCGTCAAAATATAGCTGACCATAAAGCCGACCACGTTGCCATCCAGTTCAGCCACAAAACAGGCATCCTCAGTGCGGCGTGCATGACTTTCGACCAGATTCTTAAAATCCGCTTTAACAGGCACCTGGGTGATGTCGCTGTAAATTCGACCGATCTGATCGGCGTCTTCGATTTTCAATTTTCTGATCGATACCTTTTCCACAAAGCATTCCCTCTATGGTGCTGATTAGTTTCCCTGAATCTGCATAAAAAATTATTTATCCACACTTAAAAATTGATACGCACACAGCCTGCATCAGTCAATTCGGATTATCTTGACATGGTGACCGACCCAGTTCGGGGGCAGGTAGACCCGGCCGCTATTCCCGCTGGATTTAACTTTCTTTTCGATCATTTCTTCGCCGTAAATTTCAAATTTTACTTTGTTGCTCATCGTTTCCGCGGCTGGTGCCGGGTTCTTTTTGCCCTTTTCTTTTGGCGCCATGGGATGACTTTGCTATAATATTAATTCGATATTAATGGTTGATTCAACGCGCATACAACTTCAACTGAATTGCCTTCAATTGGTCACTTTTTTTTACTCCAAAAGGTTGCTGTTTATCCGGGAACTGTCCGAATGGGTTCGGACTCAATTGTCACCATTTTACAGATCAAGGCCACCGCCGGGCAAAATTCGTTGGCTGCTGCTGCCTCTCCTGCCAGTAAAGGCGTACAGCTGCAGATTTTATCCATGAATTGCAATTAAAGTTACATTATAGCTACATTTTGTCATAGTCAAGCAAAATCAGCAATTTCGGTTATGTCGCAACAGCTCGAAAGACAGGTGATTCACCATTCAGCAGGCTGGTACGATAGCAGTTGTCCTAAAGCTGTTCCGATCAGATGAATGCCATCCGAAGGCCATGTTCTTGGCATGGCTCATATTTTCGAAGAAATTCGCGCAGGGTATTGCCGGGGAAACCGCGGAGAGGGTATCGGTTCAAGGTTCAATGGTTCAGGGTGTATCGGTTCGCAAAGCGCCGCAATGCGGTTGAATGAACCTTGAGCCTTGTACCCTGAACCTTGAACCTGTTATTTGCGGTTAGAATATGTTTTCAAGCCGTTCCAGATCGTTAATGACTTTCCATTGGCCACCGCCGCTTTCCACCTTGCCGCGCCAATCTTCCACGCGGCCCATGTACAATTTGGGGTCTCTGATGTCGGAGCCCAGCTTGGTCACGTTCAGGGCGACGACCTGAAAGTTCGACAGTTGAAAAGGCACATCACGGATATAACCTTTGGCCAGTTCTTCTTTCAGGTCGGAAAAAATCAGGATGTACTTTTTCCCGGCCTGGGCTTCATTCAGGTATTCGATGGCCTGCAACAAACCGCCGGAAATGTCCGTGTAGGGGCTGCTTTTGACGTTTTTGACAAACCCATCGATATTCTTCTGAAAAGCGCGTTTCTGGTTGTTGGCTACCGATGGTCGCCCGTCGAAGGTGACTTTGGCAATGATGTCTTTTTCGCTGAAACTGCCCGTGTCAATGCTGGCCACCGCCATGGTATCATTGGGCTGCAAGCTGCCGAGCAGGTAATTGATAATAGCCTGGGCTTTTTTCAATTCAAAGGCATATGTTCCGGAAGTATCCAGCAGCATATACACCCCTTTGGAGCGATTTGAAGAATCGGCGCATCCGGCGGCTATCAATCCAATGCATAACAGTACAATTATTCTTATTTTCATCCTTGACTCTCCAATATCTGTGTCCGGTCCTCGGTTTTTAGTATTTTATGTTTCGGCTGTTTCTTTAATCGCGCCTTTGATACCTGTCCCAGCGTATCCTTGAGTTTGACGGGCCTGCGGGTTATCAGTCCCTCAACATACAGGGCCGGAAAAACGATAATGTCATACATACCGACAATGCATTTACAGACATAATAGGTTATATTGCCGATGAGGCGCAAAACAAAGGCGACCATGCGCAGTAAACCGGCAACCCCAACGCCCAACACGGTCCGGGCGGCCGATATAAAGTTCTCCAGGGGAATGGCCACAAAAGCCAGGGCAAAGGGCAAAATAAATCCCATTATCATCTGGCCAAAGGTCGGGATCATGCTGCTGACCTCGGCTGCCTGTTCCACACCGGCCAGGGTTTGACGCAACGCTTCCATATCTCCCGCGATCCGATCCCGCATAAAGGCCAGGGCCGATTCAACCCCTGCCAGGATTGTGAGCAGCGAGAATGTTATCCAGATCATGCGGGTTCGCATTTTGTCATCCATGCTGCCGATAACCGGGAACAGGCGTGTTATCCGCAGTGACTCGAGCAAGAAGATGCCCATGGATAATTCGATCAGGATGATGACCAGACCGGCTACGTCTGATGTTTTGTAGGGACCGATGTAGCTGCCGCCGCCCACCATTTCGGACATGGGCAGGGCAATCAGGTTGAAGTTGATGATCGCGCCGCCGATGGCAATCAACAGGACCAATCCTGAAATAAAAAACTGGGTCATGGAAGAGGAGGACAGTTTACGGGCGGCTTTGTCGGTGTGCTTGCGGATATCTTCATAATCGTCCATGTAGCGATCGATTCGTTTGGCCCGATCTTGAAGGCCAGTCAGTGATTTGCCCACATCATCCAGCGTTTTCTGAACACCGCGCCATTTGGGCATCAACCTGGCAAGGATGGTATGGCGTTTCCCGGTAGATTTCCGATAGCTGTCGATGGTCGCACTGTGTTGCTCTTCGAGGGTGCGCTTGATCTCGCCGAGCATGTTGGAAACCATGGAATCACCGGTGTGTTTGATGTTGGCAATGGCCTCTATGATATTGATCCAGTTGGGCAGGTGCGGCGGCACATCGACACTTTGGGCATGATCCTCTTCGAGACTGACGGCGACCTCGGACATCTTGCGATGAAGCGCCGGGTAGCCTTCCAGGTCGCGCTGCACCGACATGGTGATGCGTTCGAATTCGCGTTCCACGAGTCGCTCGGAATTTTCCATGCCTTCGGCCATCAGGACTTCGCGGTTTCGCGCGGCCAGACGTTTTTCAGCCAGCATGACCGAAGCCGCGGTCGTCCGCATGGCATTGTGGATAATTCTACCGAACGAAAGCGTGGCACGATGCACTTGCTTGCGTGCCAGGTAAAGGGCTACGAACAGACCGATACAAACCGGTAAGAACAGGGTTGGATTCCCGGTGATATTCGTAACAAATTCGGAGAAATTCATAATCACCTCCGGTGGTTAGGGTCAGATGGATAGTGCGGGGCTTGTGTACAAACCCCGAATGCGTGGTCGGCACAATGCATACCGGCACCAATGAAACGCCTTCCGGTTTGCGGGTGGTCTGAACCGCTTTTGATCGTCTTTTGGTTGGCGTGCTGACATCCATAAAATTTTAACATGGCTGGTGTACTGTTGCAATAATAATGTAGCCATAAATAGGTACATTGTATTATAATCTATTTTTCAATTGATTTATTGAACCAAAATCGTATACGCATCCGGATGTCGGCCCTTGAACGGCGACCTGTTATTTTCAGAGGAGAGAGTATGTCATTTACATTCAAGCGCGCACTGATTACCGGGGGCGCGGGGTTTATTGGTTCGCATTTGACCCGGGCGCTGGTAGCGCAACGCTGCCGGGTAACCGTATTGGACAATCTATCCACCGGCCGTGCGGATAATTTGACTGATCTGCAGGGGAAAATCGATTTTCACAGAGGAGATATCCGCAATCCCGATGATATCGACATGGCTGTGCGCGATTGCGACGTGGTTTTTCATCTGGCGGCACTGGTTTCGGTGCCACTGTCTGTTGAAAGCCCGACCGATTCATTGGCGATTAATGACATGGGCACCCTGTACGTCATGAACGCCGCCCGCGAAAACGGAATTCAATCGGTTATCTTTGCCAGTTCTTCGGCTGTGTACGGGGATGATCCCAAACTTCCCAAAACCGAAGAGATGGTCCCCAATCCCCTGAGCCCATATGCAGTCCACAAATTGACCGGAGAGTACTATAGCCGGCTTTTTACCGATCTGTACGGTCTGCCGGCCACGAGTTTGCGATTCTTTAACCCTACAACGTAACTTATGGTTCTTTTAAAAATTGTTTTTCTCTTTTTTTTCTATGCGATAGATAGGAGCGGTGATTCCTATCCTGTATCCACTGGATTTGCTCAATCAGCGTATC
>Ga0126335_1000258_pt1 | contig 25230 bp, 19 predicted proteins | sample OlaspJWI45metaG_FD_108409 | JGI IMG/M metagenome (GOLD analysis project Ga0126335, IMG submission 108409) | Marine gutless worms symbiont microbial communities from Oahu, Hawaii - Olavius sp. 1 OAHU.JWI-45 metaG | ecosystem: Host-associated > Annelida > Digestive system > Unclassified | place... | reverse complement strand
GATACGCTGATTGAGCAAATCCAGTGGATACAGGATAGGAATCACCGCTCCTATCTATCGCATAGAAAAAAAAGAGAAAAACAATTTTTAAAAGAACCATAAGTTACGTTGTAGGGTTAATCCGGTCCATTGTCCAAGTTGGTGTAATGTAAAATGGTTTCGCCGGCGCGAAAACGATAACCGTGGCGCCCGTAAAAATTCAACGCACCGATGTTATGGACAACCACGCTGGTCTGAATCTTTTTATTCTTTTTAATAGCATCGTTTTCAACACTGAAAACCAATGCCGATCCGATCTTTCGGTTTTGGTACTGCGGATGCACGGCGACCAGGAACATTTCCAGGCAATCATGCCTTTCAAAACCTGAAATGACGCCGACCAGCTCGTTTTTACGACTTAAAGCGCAATGCGCAAAATCACAATATTTCAAACAATGGTTCCAGATCATGCGATCCCAGAAATCGGATCTGAGGCGCATTCGGATAACAGGATCGATCACCAGGCGACTGCCATCCATTTGAAATCCATCAATGCGAAACGTCGGCTGCTGCTTGTTTAAAACGGTGACACAAATATCTTCGTACGCAGTTACACTTGCATTTAACGGATCTTTTTCTAACCTGAAATCATTTGTAATGTAACGAAAACCGATGTCCTGGAATCTCCCAATCGTGTCAAGGGCATTTTGAGCAATTCGGACATGCACGAAATCGAATTGTTGCAGTGCCTGCCTGTTCGGCACCAAACGCTGGTCGGTCACCTGTCCGGAGGTACAATTTAATTGCTGACTGTCCCAGTCTAAATATTGGATTGCAGACATTTATTCAGCGTATCCACTGTATATTCGATCTGATCTTTTTGCATTGTGGGGAAAAAGGGCAGAGATAATATCCTCGGGGCGATCGCATCGGTTCTGGGAAGTAAATCCGAATCGCTGCGATAGGCACTGAAGTGGTGCACGGGTGTGTAGTGAACACTCGTTTGTACACCATTCTCAGCCATCATCTGCATGACTCCTTTACGATTATCAATGCCGATTGGCAGTAAAATCGGAAATATATGGTATCCATTCATTCCGTCCCAGCTTTCAAATGGAATATCGACGCGCTTGCAGCCGCTCCGAATCGCCTGTCTATAGAAATCAACCAAATGTTTTCTTTTGCGATGGTTCTCTTTCAATTTTTTAAGCTGCTCGATACCCAGTGCGGCCCGGATTTCATCCAGTCTGTAGTTATAACCGGGGATTTCCACGTCGTATCCGAAGACATGCCCCTTAAAGCGGGTGTATGTACTCGAAGTAATACCATGTGATCGCATTGCCCGGGCAGTTTGGATTGAATTCAGATCTTTTCCGACCAGCATGCCGCCTTCCGCTGTGGTCATATTTTTGTTGCTGAAAAAACTGAAACATCCCATGTCACCAATTGTACCCAGTTTCTGACCGCGATACTCGGCCAACGGACCATGGCAGGCGTCTTCAATCAGGATTAAATTGTTTTCCGCCGCAATCGCTGAGATCTGATCCATCCTGCAAGGGTAACCACCGTAGTGAACGACGACAATCGCTTTGGTGTTGGGCGAAATTTTCTTTTGCAGGTCGTTCGGATCGATGTTCCACTCGTCATCAGAACAAATATCGACAAATACAGGGGTCGCCCCAACATACATGATCGCATTTGCGGTGGCCACAAATGTCAAGGCTGGAGACAATACTTCATCTCCAATGCCAATACCTGACGTGCGCATTGCTAAATGTAACGCGGCAGTACAACTTGAAGTGGCAATGACCTGTTCGGTGGGCAGACCGATATTGTCGGCGAATGCCTGCTCAAATTGACTTAAACGCGGGCCGGCTGTCAACCAGTTTGAATCCAACACGGCAAGGACAGCATCTTTTTCTTCCCTTCCGATTTTCAGATCGTAAAATGGTACTTTCCAGTTCATATTATCGCAATCAGGTCACTCTATGCTGAACGGACGTCTGTCCGGCAACTGAATTATCACGATATTTTTCAGCCGCAATATCGCGTCCGTTGAGTCCAAGGTTTTCAGTGTAAGTCATCAGCGGCAAACTGCATTGCTGGCAGGGATGTAATTCCAGAAATCCAAGTCTACGTTTGTGCGCATCTCGAATTGCTTGAATGCGTTTACCTTGCCAGATATCCTGAATGTCTTGCTTGGCTGCATCACCGACGATGATATGTCCATATTCGTCATTGGCACACATTGGGCAGCGGCCATCCGAACCAACGACAAGCCTCTGATATGGTTGCGGACAGCTAAAATTTTCGATCTTGGGAAGATTCGTTTTGTCACAATGGAAATCAATCAAGGGATTGACGCTGACCATATCAGTTACGGGCGCAAAGGTTTGATAATAGGCCTCAGGATCCGCTTCAATCGCAGGCAAAACGGTCTGCACTTTGATCAGGGGTTTGACCGCACCGGCACTTTTTTTAATCGCAGCATAGTTTTGTATCTTTTGCAGTGCTCTTTCAAACTTTGCCGGATACCTTATCTGTTCGTATGTCTGTCCGAGTCCATCAAACGAAAATGTTATCCAATCCATACCGGCGTGCATGAGTTCCTCGAATAAGTCTTCATTGAGCAAAAGTCCGTTGGTTAGAGTCGAGACTTCCTGGATGCCGGCTTGCTTGGCGAATCGGACGCAATCGATAAATTTAGGGTGTAGCAGGCTCTCTCCGCGCAGGCTTAGTCGTATCGAAAATACATTGCCGATCGCGCACTCGGAAACAATCCGTTTATATAGCGCAAAGTCCATCAGGGTCCTGGAAACCCGGCTTGTGTATTCGGTAGTAGTCGTGTAGCACATCGGACAATGTAAATTGCACTGGGTTGACAATTCGACATCGACGTGCAGCGGATATGCTTCCACAATCTGTTGCAAAGGATAATCGGACCACTGTTCGCGGTTTTGCCGATAAGCCTCTGCAACACCAAACCCGCGGTTGGCCTCGAATGCTTCGATCCTTTCAGCCGGTTCGAGTGTAAATTGTCCCTTATTAATGGGTGTGAAACTGCTCATCAAATTTGCCCTTCCGAACGGACCTATTTATTTCCTGGCCCCGGCATCATATTGGGTTTTTTATATGCTATGCCCAGAGCAGATTGATATCTTTCTGGGCCTGGCGTAATTCCCGCGGCTGACCGATATCGAGCCAGTATTCATGGATTGGGAAACTGCCGACCGCATGTTTGTTATGGATAACAGAATTGACGAGATCCGGCATATCATAGAATTCATTTTTGGGAATATACTCCAGTATTTTGGGATTTAATATGTATATACCGGCGTTGGCAAAGTAGCTTTGAATGGGTTTTTCTTCCACGGCATCCACCGACGCCGCGTTCATTTTCACGACACCGAAGGGAAGCTGGAATTTTTGAATTCGGACCGCCATAGTCAGAGAATTTTCTTCCTTCTCGTGGTAAGCCAGCATGGCCCTGAAATCGACTTTGGTCAAAAGATCGCAATTCATTACGAAAAACGGCCGCTCGGGCAAACCCGGCAGCAGCGATAAAGCACCCGCCGTTCCCAATCTTTCTTTTTCTTCTATGAAATTCACACGATCAATGTATTTAGGCATCTGTTCGATTGATCTTCTTATTAGCGCAGCTTTGTAGTTTAACGCGAGAGTGATTTTTCGGAAGCCGGATAGTATCAACTGGTCAAGCAGAATAAATAAAATCGGCTTACCGTCAAGTTGTACCAGCGGTTTAGGTATATCTTTGGTAAGCGGCCGAAGTCTTGTCCCCATGCCCCCCGCCATAATGACAGCTTCGGCTTCCTGCTTCTGACCAATGAATGTATCAAGTGTTCGCAGTCCCACAATTCGGTTGATAGAATCCACAATTGGAATTTCGTAACATTGATTCACCTTGATCATAGATATGATGGCATGATCGTCCATGTCGTCGGATGCTACGATCGGTTTTTTGACCATGATTTCTTTTATAGGCTTTTCAAAGGAAAGACCTTTCAGTATCGCCCGTCGGATATCAGAATCGGCCACAACGCCCAGAAGGCGGTATTCATGATCGACCACCAGTACGATCCTGCGATGACCATCCTCCAGTACCTGCAGAGCAGCCTTAATCGGAAGCGTCGGAGGCACACATATTTTTTCGAGTTCATCGGTTGCCATGGTGTTTACTCGGTTACTTGGTCCATCTATTGTGTTTAGAGCGAGAGATTCCATGGTAAAAATTGCACACGTTATATTCAAAGAGTCTTTGCAAAAAAGTACGCATCTATCCGGGTTCAACTCCATTTTGAAGCAATTTATGTGCCATGAACCATTTTGTGGCAGATTCGTCTTGATAACAGAATATTAGGGCCAATTTCCGGGTCTACAGAGCAGCGGCTGCCAAAAGATTGACTATTGATGATGAAAAACTTACCCGGCAGTAAGTGATTGCTTATTCCTGCCTGCGCAGAGCCCTCAACCAAATCTGAAATCCGCATTTTGCAATAATTCTTCAGTGAGTTACGGGGTCAGAAAACGCTGTGATGCACGCTGAATTTTTAAAGTCCGTGCCGCTTGGGCCGATAATGCATATAGAAGAACAACCCATTCGAAATGAAATTGCATATGGATTTGTTATCTGAAACAGCCGGATCGACCATTTTCGCCACTGCCAACCAGAACTCCGGGCAACTGCAAAGTTATGCCAGCAGCGCCCTGAATCAGGGTATCGAGCACTATATGCAGGGCAATTACGACGGCGCTGCCAAGGCGTTCAAGCGTTCTGTCGGCCTGTTTCAGGATTCACCCTATGCCATCGATGCGGCGCAATACCTGGCCGATGCTTACCTTAAGCTGGATGACACGGAAGGTGCCATTAAAGCCTATCAGTCGGCTATCCGGATGGATCCGTTCCGGGATGATTCGCACATCAAACTGGGAAATCTGTACTTCAGCGAAAAACGCTATGCGGACGCGGCCCAGGTCTACCGGCAAGCCGTGCGGGTCAAACCGAGCACCGCCAATTATTATTCGCTCGGACAGGCTTTTCTGCAATTGGAGCAATACGGTGATGCCGAAGATCAATTTAATCAGGTCCTGCATCTCGAACCGGACAGACCCAGCGGTAACTATGGACTGGGCTTAACTTACAACCGGCAGGGCCGTTTTGAAGATGCCGTACAGCAGTTCAAGGCAGCGATTGAACTGGATGATCAATTTTACGGGGCTTACGCGGATCTGGGCTATAATTATGCGGATATGGGTGAAATGGATCAGGCCCAGGCACAGGTCGATTTTCTGGATATCGTGGCACCGGATCTGGCCGATACCCTCAGCCGCTACATGTACAAGGTCGATTCACCCAAAATACAGTTTGCCCTGGGAACCAGCACATTTCTGGCAACTTTGCTGAACCGCACGCCGGTTGCCGATCTGGACAGCTATCTTGAAACTGCCGGGGCCACTAAAACATTGACCATGGTGCTTCAGTTCGACAAGGCGATGGACCGCGAATCGGTAGAAGACCGCTTGAACTGGACAATCGGCCGCTCAGAAGGATTTGGGCCCGGCCGGGCATACAATTACGGCTTGCCGCTGCCAGATACCGAAGTACAAGTTTATCCGCATCCCACCAATATCACTTATGATCAAACGAATATGACCGCCACGGTCTTTTTTAAAATTCAGCAAAACGCTACGGCCGACGGGACCATCGACCCGTCGCATATTGAGTTTAAATTTGCCGGGAAAGATCAAGACGGGAACCGTGTCGACCCTGATTTTGATCAGTACAGTGGATTTTCAGGAAGTTACTAACCCGGGGAAGACTGGACGGTTTTATCCCCATCCAGGTGGTCTGACGGCACAAAACGCCAGCAGGGTTTGGTTCGGTCATGGCCAGCTTTTGCTTTCTCATCCGATTTTAAATAGATGATCCGGTCGATCCGCTCGTATCGATCTGAGGATCGTTGGGCACTCTCGGCGTCGCCCCCGGGGCGGAAAGCCGGCATGAGAATATTGAAAACAACGCCGCAGCCGGGTGGACAGACGGTGCTCAAGCGACCGCCCACAGATCTGATCAAACTGGAAACACCGACCAGAGCCAGGTCGTTTTCGGATATTGGCATGCATTTTTTGTGGCCGCCGGATCGCCTTTTGGAACCTGTGCAGGATCGCGCATTCTGGACAGCAGCGCCAATAGACAGAACAACATACCCTTCACCGGCATGGCCGATATTCCCGTGGCTGACGGTTTCACAGGTATTGTCGGCCGTAAAATACAGATCCTCACCCCGTTGCCTCGCGGAAGTCGAAAGTGTGTATAATCCGTCAATTATTTTTTCTATCTGAGTGGCATCGGCCTTGAGTGCCCATAGATTTTCCGCAACAGAGACATTCAAACGCAGGCCTGAATCCAGACGAAAAAAAGCGTCAAAGGCAATTTCTACCAACTGTTGCGGTTGGGTCGGGGAATCTTCATTCGCAACCAGGTCGGTGCATTCATAAAGATCGCGGATGCGGTCAAACCCTTTTTGAACATAGGCCTTGATGCCGCGCAGGCGGTAAAAATCCGGGTGTTCCGGCGCTGTCTGGGACATCATGAAATCAGTCAGTTTATGTATCTCTGACAGTAATAGATTTAAAATGCAGGTGATCGATACGGTCAGGGTATGCGAATCGATAGATTCGGTTCCAGAATCCGGGCAACCCGTTCGGCTGTTGGGCGTCGAGCCGGATTTGACGCCCATCAGCAATGGGATCTGCATAATTTGATCAAGCAGTTTTTGACGATTGCATCGATCGAGGGGAAAAAAACGGCCGGTAATATGGGGCAGTATGTCATTGGCCAATATCGATTCGCTTTGAACCAATTTTTCCAGGCGTTTGAGCTGCACGAAAAAAGCATGTTCAGGACCTGAACGAAGCAACATCAACGAAATGCGTCCTTGAATAGCCATGAATATGTTGCTGAATGTGTGCGCTATGCGGCCGGTAAGTGGTTCCAGGTCCGTACGTTCTATTCCTGACGGCTTCATTGGGGTCGAACGGCTTCTACGAACCAGGGCAATCATGGTTTCGAAATTCGTGCGGGTGGTCCGAATCAGTTCCACAATATCGGTGGCCCTGGCGTGATGGGCTGGGCCAGTGGCGATTGAACACTCATTTTGAATCGGCCCAAGCGTCTTATGGGAAAATTTTTTAGCGTTGTCCGGGCAGTTATTGCCGTCATCCGCGGTCGAACAATTAGATAAAAATTCCATTCGGGAGTGATCGGGGTGACTGATAGTGTTCGTACCTGTTAAATAGTCACCGCATCTGTGATCCATACCCATTTTTGATCTCCTGGTGGTCGTATTGAACCTATGATAACGAGTTTCATTCCATTAAAATTGGACGAAATATAAGTGAATGCCCGGAGGCAAAGACAGTTAATGCACGATTTGTGCCATTTTATTTTTATTCTCAAACAGAAAATATTTAAAATCATTTATTTTTGACATTCGAGACGCCAAATTCGGTGGCAAAAAAACAAGTGCGTCAAGAATTTGACAATTATCAATATGTTATAGCGACAAGCGGCTATATGAAAATTATAAGCCGATACTGAAGCACCGCCCCGGGGGCATTTCCAGGATCTTGGCCGGCAGGTTTTTTATGATGCCTCGATCGGCATCGCCGACTGCTGTTCAGATTTCACGTGGTGTCGATTTCGGCACAAAAAGTGCATAAAATTCTAATCGATTATTAATTGCAACCATTCAACAGGGCAGCACCCAAATGCCGACAAATCACTCAAAATTAGGACTGAACGACGTACTGACACTCGTATTTGAGCTGTCAAACGATGGCATCGTCCTGGCTCGAAAGAATATCGTTATAGCGGCAAATCATCGATTTGCAGCCATCTGCGGATATGAATCTCAGGCATTGCCGGGAATGACCATCCAGCAACTGATTCCCGCTCTGTATGACAGCGATATCAATTCCCGAACCGGGCAGCAGCCAGATAATCTGGATAATCGGTGCAACCTGGACCTTGCGGTTCAAACCCTGAACGGAAAATTGCTGCCTGTAAAGGTTAGCTGCGGCCAAATTGTTGACGCCGGCAAGACGGCTGATCTCATTTTCGTATCGGAACTATGCCCGCGACCCAGCACAGCCGAAGAACTTCGGAAAGCCCGACAAATGGAATCGATCGCGGCCCTGTCCGGTGGCATTGCCCATGACTACAACAATCTTCTGACGGCCATCATTGGCAACATCTCAATGGTCCAGTCTTATCTTGATCAAGACGACATCATCTTCCGCCTGCTGCAAGAAGCCCATGAAGCGTCACAGGTGGCCAAGGCGCTGACCCAAAAGCTGATCACCTTTTCACGCGGCGGCGCTCCTGTAAAAGAGACCTCCGATATCGCAGGGCTGGTCAAAAGCGCCACCGAATTTACATTGAGCGGTTCCAATATCAAGAGCCAGTATCATTTGTCGAAAGACCTGTTTCTGGTAGACATCGACAAAACCCAAATGGGCCAGGCTATTTATAATCTGGTCATGAATGCTCGGGAATCGATGCCGGATGGCGGCATCCTTGCCGTTACAGCCGAAAATATTCAAACTGCCGCTGGTGCGACTGATTTGAAACCGGGAAGATACATCCGGTTGTCTTTCAGCGATCAGGGTGTTGGAATTCCGCCGCAGAATCTCGATAAAATATTCGATCCGTATTTCTCCACCAAAGAACGCGGCACCCAAAAAGGCATGGGATTGGGGCTTTCAATTTGCCACTCCATTATCACCCAGCACAACGGCCGGATGCAGATCGAATCCGCGGTTGGTACCGGATCAACCGTCCATATCTACTTGCCGGCTTCCGATGACAAATTACCCGAATCTGCTCCGCCCGATCAGGATACACCGGCCGAGCCGGTCATGGGTTCCGGTCGTATTCTGGTAATGGATGACGAAGAACGGATTATCCGACTGGCCACCCTGATCCTGGCCCGCCTTGGATACGAGGCAGATTTTGCCCGCCACGGCGACGAAGCCCTCTCGATGTATGCCAAAGCCATGGCCTCGGGGCGACCTTTTGATGCGGTGATCCTGGATCTTACCGTCCGAGGCGGCATGGGCGGCGAGGAAACCATGCAAAAACTGCTTGAAATGGATCCGGCAGTCAAGGGAATCGTCTCCAGCGGGTATTCCGACAGCCCGGTGATGACCGATCATTTAAAATACGGCTTTAAAGATGTCATCATCAAACCTTACAGCCTGTTCGAAATGAGCGACAAACTGGCGCGGGTGATCGATGGGTGAGTGCTTAAAAACTGGAAACTGGGCCTAAGAGGATACTGGATCCTTGATGCTGGATAAGCAAGCGTCTTGATCTTAAATACTTGATACTTGTTTGCCGTGGGCCTGGCGGATTAGATACTGGATCGAGGTGTTTGGTTTTTTTATTAATTCTTTGCGTCTTTGGCCTGCCGCGCCATAGTTTCGCGTAAGCGGAACGACAGCGGGCGGCTTCGCGTGAGGCTTTAATCGACCTATCGCAGCGGCCCATAGATTCCGCACGCTGAATTTCTATTGCCAGTATCCGGCAACCCGGTCCCCAATTTCCCTGTCACCCCGTCTCCCAGTCAATCTTACCACAGTCACCCGGTCACATTTTAATCTCCTTGCCAACCGATGTGAGTTTCCTGTAGAATGCGGCCCGGAAACACCCCAATTCAAACAATAATTCCTGGACTGTGCATCAATATGGTGACCGGATTTTTTCGAATATCAAAACCAACCATGCTGTTGCTGCTGATAGGCAGCCTTATCAGCGGCGTTTTTGCAGGACTGTTTATCGGGTTTACCCGGGATCTACCCCAGATTCGCGCCCTGGAGACCTTTTCACCGTCAGCCGTCACGCGTGTCTATTCGGCCGAACGGGTATTGCTGTCGGAACTTTACCTCGAAAAAAGAGACCCGATCACTCTGGATAAAATTCCTGCAAATCTCAAATTGGCACTGATCGCTACAGAAGATCGAAAATTCTATCGTCACAGCGGAGTGGACCTCAAGGCAATAGCGCGGGCGATCATTAAGGACATTTTGGCGGGCGAATTTGTCGAAGGTGCCAGCACAATTACACAACAACTGGCCAAGACACTTTTTCTGACGCCACGCAAGACCATTGTCCGCAAGATCAAAGAAGCCCTGCTGGCGTTTCAACTCGAGCGCAGATACACCAAGGATGAAATCCTGCGGCTATATTTGAATCAAATCTACCTGGGCAGTGGTGCCTATGGTGTTGAGTCGGCGGCCCGCATCTACTTCGGCAAATCCGCCAGCAAACTCACCCTTGCCGAGAGCGCCCTGATCGCCGGTCTGCCAAAATCACCCTCCCGATACTCGCCTCTGGTCAACCCGGATCTGGCCGTCAAGCGCCGCAATACCGTTCTAAAACAGATGGCCGCCACCGGCATTATTTCAGCTCAGACCTATTCCGCGGCCCTGCAGGAGCCCCTGCAATTGCACTATCACGGTGCCGATACCGATCAAGCACCCTATTTTATCGAGTTCATTAAAGAACAATTGGAACAGGTCCTGGGGCCGGACACGCTTTACAAGGGCGGCCTCAGTGTGTATACAACCCTCTCAGCCAAACTTCAAAGCGCTGCCGAGCAGTCGGTTGACGGCGGCATAAAAACTTTGCGAGACCGAATCCGCACCCATAATGGTGTTGCGGACACGCCCCAGGCAGCTTTGCTGGCCCTGGATATACCTTCCGGCGGCATCCTGGCGATGGTCGGCGGAATCGATTTCAAAACAAGCCCCTATAACCGCGCCACAATGGCCCGGAGGCAACCCGGATCCGCCTTCAAGCCGATCGTTTATGCCCATGCCATCGAACGCGGTTTTCCTCAGAACCGGCTCATACTGGATGCGCCGGTGATATTCAAAAAGGCCAAAAAGGGCCAGGACTGGACGCCTGAGAATTTTTCCAATTCCTTTCAAGGTGAAATGACGCTGCGCCGGGCTCTTACCATTTCGGCCAACATACCGGCCGTGCGTTTGATCGAAATTCTGGGACCGGCATCAGTGGCCAATTTCGCCCATCAACTTGGCATTGCATCACGTCTGCAACCCAATCTTTCACTGGCTCTGGGAACATCCGAAGTAAGCCTGCTGGAATTGACCGCAGCCTATGCCGTGTTTGCCAATCAGGGACATTGGTTGAGACCTTACGGTGTTTTGGAAGTCGTGGATCGACGGGGCAGAATCATCTGGCGGACCAAACCCCATAAAAAAGTAGTCATGTCCCGGACCGGGGCGGCCGTGGTCACCGATATGCTGCAAAATGTTGTCAATGCCGGTACCGGTAGGCGGGCCAAATCGCTGGGCCGCCCGCTGGCCGGGAAAACCGGAACGACCAATGGTTACAGAGATGCACTGTTTATCGGCTTTTCACCGACAGTGGCGGTCGGCGTATGGGTGGGCCAGGATGATTTTTCAACCCTGGGTGAGCGGGAGACAGGTGCCCGGGCGGCCCTGCCCATCTGGACCGAATTTATGCGCGCGGCTCTGAGCGAAAGGCCTTATCAATATTTCGACCGGCCCGATGGATTGGATCAAATAGCGATTAACCCGATAACCGGCGAAAAAGTTTCAGAATCCGATCCGATCGCAGACAAAGCGTTATTTAAAAAAGGGACGATTCGACGCGGTTCGTCATAGGCTCGGCCGCAACCTGGATAACCTGAACCGGGTGGCTTCCAACGAATGAGACCCTGATTGAAGCTGCCGGGAATACTTCAAACAATTTGACCGGAACGTAGACGATTCGAATGACATCCTCCCCCAAGAAACTTGCCCGATTTCAAATCACCATCATCATTTTTAGCATTACTTTCGCGGGTCTTTGGGCCTACGGCATTGGTGTACCTTTTCTGGATCTGGTGGAGTTGAAGAGTGTGGATCTGCGATTTCAGTCCAGGCCAAAGCGGATCCCGGAATCCGACATCGTCTTGGCAGTGATCGATGAAAAAAGCCTTTCCCGTCAGGGCCAATGGGTATGGCCGCGATCAGCCATGGCCGCCCTGGTCAAACGTCTGTCGGATGCCGGCGCCAGGGTCATCGCCTTTGATATCGGATTTTTTGAACCCGATGATCAACAGGCCGTCAAAACTATCGATCAACTCCGGCTAAAACTGCGTCCTTTCATTGATCTTCTACCGCCGGAAGTAAACCGGGTCATCGAGCAGATGCGATCGAACAGCGACAACGATCGCAGTCTGGCCCAGGCCATCCAGGAATCTGCCGCACCGGTCGTGCTGGGCTATTTTTTTCAGGTTGCGCGTGAAAGCAGCCGAGGTCTATCCAATTCTCAGATTAGTGACCACCTCAACAATGTAAACCACGGCAAATACCAGCTGGAGCGCTATTCCTCACAGGCAGCGCGACGCACGCCCCTGCTGGAAACAGTCTATCCTCAATCGAATATTCAAATTATTTCCGACGCAGCGCCCAGATCGGGCTATTTTAACATGGAAACCGATCGCGACGGGGTCGTGCGCTGGCTCCCGGCGGTCTATCGCTGTCAGGGGAGCCTGTATGCTCCGCTTGCTTTGATGGCCGCTAGTGCCTACCTCAACGAGCCGCTGTCGGTTACAATCGATGACTACGGCATTGTCGATATTCAAATCGGACCCATTACAATTCCAACCGATGAGCAGGGCAAGATTCTGATAAACTACCGCGGCAAACCGGAAACATTTGCGCACCTTTCGATTAGCGACATTCTGGAAGGTAAAATATCCGACCGACAGCTCAAAGATAAAATCGTCATGATCGGCGCCACGGCAGCAGGGATCTACGATCTGCGGGTTACGCCCTTGAGCAGCGTGTTCCCGGGAGTTGAAATTCATGCCAACATCATCGACAGCATTCTGGCCGAAGATTTCCTTTATCGTCCCAACTGGGCGGATATTTTTGACGTCATGGCCATTCTGATTATCAGCGGTATTCTGGGATTGTTGCTCTCGCGACTGAGTGCCGTGCAGGGCCTGATCGCCGCGCTGACGGTATTTAGCGGTTATATCGCTTTTTGCCAGTATCTGTTCTCGAATGCCGGCCTGGTACTGAATCTGGTTTACCCTCTCTCGGTGGCATTGATGTTGTATATCAGTATCACGGCCTATCGGTATTACAAAGAAACCCGTCTCAAGCGATTCATAAAAACTGCCTTCTCGACCTATCTTGCGCCATCAGTGGTCAATCAGCTGATCGAATCACCGGAGCAACTGGTTCTGGGAGGAGAAGAGCGTCAGATTACGGCTTTTTTTTCCGATTTTGAAGGTTTTACCGGCATATCCGAGGTACTTACACCCAAACAGATCGTTGCGCTGCTAAATGAGTTTTTAACCGAAATGACAAACATTCTTCTGGAGCACGAAGGTACGGTGGACAAATTCGGCGGTGATGCCATCATTGCATTCTTCGGAGCGCCGAACCGGATTGAAAATCATGCCGAACACGCCTGCCGGGCAGCCATCGAAATGCAGACGAAACTGGCGACCCTGCGTGATAAATGGCGTGCGGAAAAAAGGGCGCAGTTAAAAATGCGCATCGGGCTTTGCAGCGGTAACGCTGTTGTCGGCAACATGGGGACGGATACTAAAATGAATTACACCATGATGGGCGACACCGTGAATACGGCGGCCCGCCTTGAAAGTGTCAATAAAATCTACGGCAGCTATACCCTGATCGGCGATTCAACCGTTCGGGCTGCCGGAGATCGCTTTGCGGTCCGGGAAATCGACACGATTAAGGTCGTGGGGAAAAAAGATTCGGTTACGATGTTTGAATTGATGGGATATACGCCAAACCTGAATGAAAAATTCCGGCAGATGATGGACCGCTATGCTGCCGGATTGTCCGCCTACCGCTTGCGGCGCTGGGACAAGGCCGCCACCTGCTTCCAGGCAGCCCTCACAATCCAGTCCAACGACGGACCCAGCCAAACCATGCTGGATCGCTGCCAAACCTTTCAAAATGCCCCTCCCGGCACCGACTGGGACGGGGTCTTTGAAATCAGGTCTAAATAGCATCTAAATCCTTTGCACAGCCGGCAGGGCACTTACGCGCTGTCCGTTGTCAGTGGTCAGTTGTCCGTGGCGTCTGCCTCGCCGACTTGTCGCGTCGTAGTTTTAACGAAGTCGGAAGCTATTAGCGAAGGCGGGTCTTTGCGTGAGAAAAAATATTAAAATAGATAGAATTCCTTGATCCAGTATCCAGTATCAAGGATCCAGTATCCAATCCATTCCTTTCCAAATTTCCAGTTTCCAGTTTCAAATAACTTGGGGCGCAGCGAATCCGGAATTTTATCTCACCCAGTACTTCGAAATCCGAATCTTCGTTTATGTGTAGATCACATTGGTGGGCAACGGCGGGTATTTCCAGATGCCGGGTTTGGGAAGGATGTGCTGGCCGCCGACGGTGAGCCAGGACAAGTCCAGCTTTATTTCGCGCAGTTTCCCGTCTTCGGGCGGTTTGGCCTGGCTGGTGTAGATATAGGTGGCCTGGAAAATGTAAATGCTCTCTTTACGATTTTTTGCCACCCGGTAGTTTCGCTTGATTGTCGCGGGACTCATCTGATTCTCCTGAGCGATCTGGGAGATTTCCTCATCGCTAAACTTCATCAGGATTGCTTTGGACACCCCCCGTTCGGAGATGCGGATCAAGGCCCGGGATTCACTGCTGCCGGCATACACGGTTGAAATGCAGGGAATGCGTTTCAGGTATTGGGCGGCGACAATGGCAGCGGTGCGCCTTCCGCCGGCCATGGTTGGCAGTCCGAAATATTCGAAAAACTTCTTTTGAATGTCCTCGGCGTACTTATCGCCTTTTTCGTAAATTTCCTTTGAAATATAGCGCAGGTTGCGGGCCAGATCTTCGGCCGCATCGGCAATCGGCCAGTCGATCCGAACATGAAAATGCGAAAGGTTATAACGGTTTTTAGCCTTCGACTTTGGATCGCGCTGGATCAACAGGCCGTAATCGACGGGAAGTAATACCTGCAAAAAATTATAAAACTGCACGGCATCAAAAAATTTTTGATTACGATCAAATTTATCGGCAAGCGACAGCGTCTTGGAATGCAGCAGATTGGTTTTGGTTGTTTTGTTGTGGTCGAAAAATCGGATATATTTCTTGTGTTCCGATTGGAGGCAGTCTTCGAGGAAAATAACCAGAAAAGCGTTCTGGCAGTCATATTCCACGTCCGGTATTCTGGCCCGGGGCTTCAATTCACGTTTTTCTACAAAAGGAACATCGATGTGCTTGGCGCAAAATTTGTTATACGAATCGATGAGGGCGTGCTTGAGAAGGAAATGATCCAACTGGTCCCGCAGAATTTCATAATATGACCGTCTGATGCGATCGGCTCCGCTAAGTTCTTCTCTGACCTGCCAAAATGCCAATTGTCTCTCCTGACTGTTTCAATTTCAAGCATTTAAACTGCCGTCCAAGTAAAATTAATTATAACACAATTTTGAATAATTACAATGGCTTTTTTATCATTCTAATGCCTGGCGACCATTATTTATAGTTATTGAATCGGTCTAACCAGGCATAGATGGATTCGCGATAAATAAAAAACATGAGCGTAATAATCAGGCACAGCCCGGCCAGTGCGGCCAGCAATGCGTAGTTTTCCTTAAAGAGATATTCTCCCTGTAAACTTAGCAGCAGCGTTCCGGGCATCCGTCCGACAAAGGCAAGAAAGATAAAGATTTTGGTCGGCAGCATGCTCAAACCGAGAAAGAGGCATAAGTAATCCTTGGGGAAGCCCGGAAACACGAAGAGCAAAAAAATAACAATTACTCCCTGATGTTTTATAAAGCGGTCGAAACGCTCCAGATACTTGGTTGGTATGGCTTTGCGAACGTATCGCCATCCAAAGAATCGACCGATTCCAAAGTTGATGATCGATCCAACGGTCAGGCCGATGCTTGAATAAAGGAATCCTTTCCAGGCACCAAATACATAGCCCCCGATAAATCCGGTCGCTTCGCCTGGAACGGGCGCAAATATTACCTGCAGTATCTGAAACAGAATGAAGACAAACGGCGCCAGAGCACCCCGATCGACAATAAAGGCTTTGACCTGCTCACGATCGGTCATAAAGCGGTACAAATCGCCGAGCGTCTGCCAGACGATTACCCTGTGCCAGTAAAGCAGGACGGCCAGCACGACGCAGACACATGCGATCAGTAGGGTTCGATTTCGGGATAGGGGCATCTCGTTTTGACTTTAAATAATCTCTGCGTAGTTTGCGCCTCTAATGCGCCTAGCCAGTGGCGGTGACATGAACTTTCTGAATATGTGCAAGCCAGGGATTGTTGTAATTGCCCACAGGTAACAATTAGGCCATAAAGGTCAGTATTGAAAAAAGAATTTTGTCCGCCTGTAAAGGGTTCATCCTTTCTTCAGTTTTTGCTTGCGGACATGCAGGGCCTTTTTACGCGACCAGCGTTCGAAAAAACCCAACGCACCGGCTTCATAGGCACGTTGAAGCTTCTCTTCCCGGACTTTGACGCCATCGGACTTATTCAAGGCGGCCCGCAGGCATTCGGTCCTGTAGATGCAGGGAAAACAGGATTCGGGCGTGTGGCGCAACCCGTCCTCGCCCAGCGGGAACACAGTTTCCAGTTTACCGAAGCAATAAGGCGTTTCTTTGTTGGAATTGCACTTCATACGTTCACCTGATCGACCGCCTGAGTCCGCTTTGCAACAAAGCCGGGGCCAATGGCACAATACGGGGATTATGTTGTCAACGCATCATATTCCTCATTGAATTGTCGGATGTAGCCATTGTCGGCAAAACTAAAAAAACGATTGTCTCCGATAACGATATGCTCATGTACAACGATGTCAACCACACGACAGGCAAACACCAGTTTCCGGGTGATGGTCCTGTCTTCTCTGGAGGGCTTCGGGTCTCCGGAGGGGTGATTATGAGCAAAGATCAATGCCGCGGCGTTATGATCCAGTGCCGCCCGCACAACTTCCCGGGGGTACACCGAACTAGCGGTCAGTGTGCCCCGAAACAGGGTTTTGGTCTCAAGAACTCTGTTCTTGGCATCCAGAAAGATGGCCTCGAAATACTCCCGCTGCTTGTCGCGAATGCGATGATTTAAATAATCGAAAAGATCACCGGAGTTGTTCAGAGGGTTCCTCTTTTCAAGCTTTTTAGCCAGATACCGTTCCGATACGGCTTTAATCAGTTTCAGCCCGAAGATGTTCCGCGGGCCGATGCCCTCGACTTCACAGAGCTGCGCATCGGTTGCTTCCAGTACCCCCGGCAGCGATTGAAAACGCTGCAGGGCCCGTTTGGCGGTATCTTTGCAATCTTTGCGCGGTGTTGCCAATGTCAGGAGCAGCTCAATGATTTCATAATCATGAAAACCGTCTACACCTGACTTTAAAAATCGTTCACGCAAACGCTGTCTATGTCCGCTTCCTTTGTGCATGGCGGTATCACTTTTCATCCAGCTCCTGCTTTAAATCCCTTGTCATGAGACGATATACGGCTTCCTTGGGCGACAGATCCTCATATAAAATCCGGTATATTTCATGTGTAATCGGCATTTCGACATCGATTTTTCGGGACAGGTTATACACGGACTTGGCCGTTTTAACCCCTTCGGCCACCATCCGCATCTCATCCAGAATTTCTTTCAATTTCATGCCTTCGCCGATTTTTTTACCCACGGTATGATTACGACTCAGTGTGCCTGTGCAGGTCAAAATCAGGTCACCGATCCCGGCCAGACCGGTAAATGTGCGCGGATTGGCCCCGAGGGCCAATCCGAGGCGACGGATCTCAGTTTGACCCCGGGTGATGAGGGCCGCGCGACTGTTTAAGCCCAAGCCGAGCCCGTCGATGATGCCGGCCGCAATGGCGATGACGTTTTTCACCGATCCGCCCAGTTCAACGCCTACGAGATCGTCATTGGTGTAAACCCTGAAATAGGCCGTGGCAAATGCATGCTGAATCAGGGTGGCGATATCCAGATTCACAGACGCTACCGTGACGACGGTGGGCACGTCACGGGCCACTTCGCGCGCAAAGCTGGGACCGGACAGGACTGCAAACTGCTCGGATGGAACTTCCGGCAGCACCTCTTTCAAAACGCCCGTCATGGTCAGAAAGGTCTCGTTTTCGATACCTTTCGAAGCCGAAACGACGATGGTCTCTTTTTTAAGATGTGCGGCCATACCGGCCGCTGTTGTTCGCATCACATGGGACGGCACGACCATGATAAGCAGGTCTTTGTCGGCCACAACCGCCGGCAGATCATTGGTCGGATGGATATTATCCGACAGTGTGACACCGGGCAAAAACAATTTGTTTTCATGCGTATCCAGGATCTGCGCTTGAACCTCGGGCTCGAACACCCACAAATCGATGGGAAATCCTTTTACCGCCAAAACATTGGCGATGGCGGTCCCCCAGCTGCCGGCCCCGACGACACCAATCTTTAATTTTTGCAGTCTGTTCGTATCAATATTGGCCATCGTTAACACTCCGTTTCAAATGCACAATGGGTCTAAAATGCCAACGTCACCGCTGTGTTGAAACACTTACCAAACCATGGTCACCAGCTATTGACCAGGAAATCATTCGCTTTCCGCTTCTGTTTCGTCCAGGCGGGCAGCGCTGACAACCCTTTCGCCGGGTTCCATCCCCATCAGGTTTACCCCCTGGGTATTGCGGCTAATAACCGAAATGCCCTTCACCGGCATACGGATCAGTTTGCCGGCATCGGTCACCAGCATCAGGTCGTTTTCGTCGGACACCAGTAAAATGGCCACCACCATGCCGTTCCGTTCACTGGTTTTAATGGTAATGACGCCCTTGCCGCCCCTGCGTTGCACCGGATATTCATTGATGGAAGTGCGCTTGCCGAAACCGTTTTCGGTAACGACAAAAAGGGTCTGGCCGTAGCTGAGCACCTCCATCCCGACAATTTGATCACCCAGCCCCAGGTTCATACCGCACACGCCCCGGGCCATTCGACCGGTGGGGCGGATATCGGACTCGTGGAAACGAATCGATTTGCCCAGGGCCGAGCACAGGAATACGTTGCGTGTGCCATCGGTCAGGCGTGCAGCAATCAGTTCATCGTCCGGTAGCAGACCCAGCGCGATAATGCCGCCGGCCCGCGGCCGACTAAAGGCCATCAGATCCGTCTTTTTAACAAGCCCGCCGCGGGTGGCCATCAGAATGTGTTGGCCCGGTTCATAATTCGGAACCGCCAGGACAGTGGTCAATCTTTCGCCTTTGTCCAGATTCAGCAGATTGATCAGCGCCTTGCCCCGGCTCATGCGTCCGGCCTGGGGTATTTCGTATACTTTGCGCCAGTACACCTTGCCCAGATTGGTAAAAAACATGAAGGTGTGGTGGGTCGAGGCCACGAACATTTTCTCGACGAAATCTTCGTCCTTGGTACCCATGGCCGTTTTGCCTTTGCCTCCCCGGGCCTGCTGTTGATAGAGCGTAATGGGATTGCGCTTGATGTAGCCTTTATTGGAAATGGTCACGACCATGTCCTCTTCGGCTATCATGTCTTCAATGTTGATCTCGTGAGTCGCCTCGATAATCTCCGATCGCCGGGCGTCACCGAAGTTCTCCTGAAGCGCTGAAAGTTCATCTTTGATAATGTCCAGTACCATGCGATCATGGGCCAGGATTTCGTTGTAATGGGTGATATCTTTTAGCAGGGCTTCATACTCTGCGCGTATTTTATCACGCTCCAGTCCGGTCAGTCGCTGCAGGCGCATATCCAGGATGGCCTGTGCCTGCTTGCGAGTCAATTCGAAATTTTCTATCAGACCGGTACGGGCTTCTCCGGGTGATTTAGATCCCCGGATCAGTTTGATGACCGCATCCAGTTGGTCCAGGGCAATGATCAACCCTTCCAGAATGTGAGCCTGTGCTTCGGCTTTGGCCAGATCGTAGCGGGTGCGTCGCAGGATGATTTCTTTGCGGTGCAGGATAAAATTTTCTAAAATCTGTTTCAGATTGAGCAATTCCGGCCGGTTGTTCACCACGGCCAAAAAGATGACACCAAAACTGACTTCCAGCCGGGTGTGTTTAAAGAGTTGATTGATCACCACTCCGGCAATCTGGTCCCTTTTCAGGCCCAGTGCAATCCGCATGCCTTCCCGGTCGGACTCGTCGCGCACAAAACGGATGCCTTCAATCTGTTTGTTGCGGACCTGCACGGCTATGTTTTCGACCAGTTTGGCCTTGTTCACCTGGTAAGGCAATTCGGTAACGATAATGGTTTCACGATCGGTGTGCTTATCTTCCTCGACCATCAGGCATGCTCGCAGGCGAATGATACCTCTTCCGGTCCGATAGGCCTCATTTACCCCCTTCAGTCCGTAGATAATGCCGCCGGTGGGAAAATCCGGTCCCGGAATATAGCGCATCAGGTCATCGATTTCCATTTCCGGGTCATCGATCAGTGCTTTCAGGGCTCCGATGCTTTCCGAAATGTTGTGGGGCGGAATGTTGGTCGCCATGCCCACGGCGATGCCGGAAGAGCCATTGATTAGCAACGCGGGTAACTTGGCCGGCATTACTGCCGGTTCGAAGAGGGAAGCATCGTAATTAGGCACGAAATCGACGGTTTCTTTATCCAGATCCGCCATCATCTCGTGGGCTATGCGCTCAAGTCGGATTTCAGTATAACGCATGGCTGCCGGTGGGTCGCCGTCCACGGAACCGAAATTACCCTGACCATCCACCAGGGGATAGCGCATGGAAAAATCCTGCGCCAGGCGGACGATGGTGTCATAGACCGCGGTATCGCCATGGGGATGATATTTACCAATGACATCGCCGACAATACGCGCCGATTTTTTGTAAGCCTTGTTCCAGTCATTGTTCAGCTCGCGCATGGCGTACAGGACACGCCGGTGCACCGGCTTTAGGCCGTCGCGCACATCGGGCAGGGCCCGACCGATGATGACACTCATGGCATAGTCGAGATATGATTTTTTCATCTCCTTTTCTATGCTTATGCTGGCAAAATTTTCAGACTGAATCATTGTTTTGCTTCCCTTTAGCGAATTGGCATTTTACCCGTGAAAATGTAGCATCAAGTTTTTGAAGACTCAACCAGTTTTTGGTAGCTTGATTGATAAATATCCGTTAATGTTAAAAAAGCTGTGACTATCAATGGACCGTAAATGATTCCCAGGATACCAAAAAGGTGTAAGCCGCCGACGATGGAAAAAAATACCAGCAGGGTGTGCATCTGAACACGACGGCCCACCAGCTTGGGTTTGAAAAGATACTCTATGCTGCCGGATACCAGGATGTAGAAAACCAGAAAAAATAAGCCGGCCGCAATGCGACCCGTTAAAATCAGGTAAATCGCCGTCGGTATGAAGACCAGGCCGATCCCCAGGATGGGCAGGAAGGCCAGCAGGGCCATGATGACGCCCCATAAAAAGGGTGAGCGCAGTCCGAAAATAGCAAAGAGCGTACCGCCTAAAACCCCCTGAATCAGCCCTCCCAGACCGTTACCGACCAGAATAGCACCGGCCATATCCTTGAATTTACGCAGTAACTTCTGGTCCTGGTCATTGGGCAGGGGTGATAGATTCAGAATAAAAGAGAGCAAGCGTTCCTGATCGATGAACAGGTAGTAGATAACCAGGAGCATCAGAAAAAAGTTAATTATAAAACTGAACACATTGGTTGAAATGACCCTTGCCTGGGTATAAAGAAACAACCCTACAATTCGTCCGACTTCCGAGATGGCACTGTTGAGCTCGCTGGCGGTAATCTGTACGTTGACCCTGGCCAGGAGTTGATTGGCTTTTTCAATCATCGGACTGCCTTCCAGCAGGGATCTGATTTGATCGCTCAGAACGGCATCTCTGGCCATCTGATAAAGATCGTAAGCCTCGGCAGACAGAATTCCCACCATCGAAACGATCGGTACGAACAACGCAAAAAAGATGACCACGCAGGTCAACAGGGAGGCCAGCGTCGGCCGCATTTTATCGTTGAGGAGTCCATACAGGGGATTAAACAAGCCCGTTACCGTGGCCCCCAGAATGATAATCGACACAAACGGTCGAAACAGCCATCCGAGCATCAGAATGGAAATGATGAAATAGATGGTAAAAACCCAGAAAATGATATTTCGGGATCCTTTTTCAAGCAATGATAGGGGTACCTTTCAACTCCCACGCCCCGATTTGCCATAGACTCGCGGGGTGTTATGGGGACAACAGGCATAAGTGAACCGGTCTTTTATCCCGGACCGGTGCTCGGCCCACCCGTCTGGCGCACAAAAACCACCAAACCATTTATATGTAAGCTGGAGCGTTGGGGCGTCGTGGAAAATGCCACGACTCCTGCAGCCCTGAGGCACTTCAGGAGTCGTGGTTTAACTATGGACGGGTCGCTCTTTAATGTTTGGGTTCGGAAAGGCTACCGGGCAACGAATGCCCCGGCGATAAGTATAAGAATGAACTGGAAAATAAACATCAGGCTGTAATCATGGGTAAAGTGGTAAACAAATCCGCCGCCGATAATTGCCGGGACCGCAAAAAATACCATGATCCCCAGTTTCCTGGCCACACTCATCTTCTTACATCTCCTTGGGTCAACAGATTCAATTATGCCAAACTATTCAAATAATCAGCAATTTAATAGCAGTATCCGGTTGGCATGTAAAGAAAAAAATGCAGCAATCTCATGCGCGTTCGACGATCATGGCCATGCCCATTCCGCCGCCGATACACATGCTGATCAGGCCGTTTGTATAGCCCTGACGCTGCATGTGATTCATACCGGTTACCACCTGCCGGGCGCCGGTACAGCCGATGGGATGACCCAGTGAAATGCCGCTGCCGAGTTCATTGGGCCGGTCATTTTCAATGCCCAGTTCACGCATGCAGCCGATTGCCTGGGCTGCAAAGGCTTCATTGAGCTCAATCATGTCGATATCGGCAAGCGTCATGCCGGTGCTTTTGAACACTTTACGAATCGCCGGGACCGGTCCCAGACCCATATAGGCCGGATCGAGCCCTCCGGCAGCAAAGCCCTTGATTCTGACGATTGGTTCCAGACCCAACTCCCTGGCCTTCTGTGCCTCCATCAACAAAACTGCGGCAGCGGCATCGTTGATACCCGAAGCGTTACCGGCGGTGACGGTGCCATCCTTTTTGAACGCCGGCCGGAGACTGGCCATTTTCTCCAGGCTGGTATCCATCGGCCGCTCATCGATCTCAAAAACGGTATCCCCCCTGCGACTTTTTATTACCACCGGGACGATTTCGCGGGCAAACAGGCCACTTTCGATCGCCTGGCGCGCACGCTGATGACTCAGCACCCCGAGCTCATCCTGCTCCTGACGGCCGATCCCGTAGATCTCGGCAATATTTTCGGCCGTCAAGCCCATATGATAGCCATAAAAAATTTCATACAGGCCGTCGAACACCATCAGATCGTATATTTCGCCCACACCCGTCAACTCCATTCGATAACCCCAGCGTGCTTTAGGCAGTGCCAGAGGCACCATGCTCATATTTTCCTGCCCGCCTGCCAGCACCACGGATGCCTGGCCGGTCATTATTGATGCCGCTCCCATGGCAATGGCTTTCAAACCGGATCCACAAACCTTGTTGATGGTGCAGGCCGGCGTCTCCTTGCTGATTCCGGCACCGATCATGGCCTGCCGGGCCGTATTCTGTCCCTGGGCCGCCTGCAGCACATTGCCCATGATCACTTCATCGATGGCCACCGGCCGTGCGTTGTCGTCCCAACCCCCGGCTTTGGACTCAAGTTCGATCACCCCCTGCCCTTTCAGTTTGTCCGGTGCGGTTGCTTGCATGCCCCGGTCAGCGACCGGACGCAGCCCCGCACGTTTTAACACATCCCGCAGGACCAGCGCCCCCAGTTCGACCACCGGCACTGTCTTCAAGCTGCCGCCAAAGTTACCTATCGCCGTTCGGACACCGCTAACGATTACAACGTCATGCATTTGCGTGCTCCTCCCATTGTTTTGATCCAACTACTGATTAATGGTATGGACTCCCAGTGTTGGGTATTTGGTACATTGTGTTTCGTGGTTAATATTTAGCAATGATTATATCTCTGTGGTATTAAATTGCGATAAATTGCCTGATTTGCATAGCATATTCGGCTGATTGAGGTCAATGGAGGACACATGTGCCTGATATTATTGGCTTATAAATACAACAAACGGTACCCGCTCATTTTGGCTGCCAATCGGGATGAATTCTACCAGCGCCCGACCCGGCCGGCTGACCACTGGGAAGATCAACCCGATATTCTGGCCGGTCGCGATCTCAAGGGGCTTGGCACCTGGCTGGGTATCAGCAGCCGGGGACGCCTTGCTGCAATTACAAATTACCGGGATCCGGCCAGTATCAAAAGCGCCGCACCAACGCGGGGTCTTCTGGTCAGCGATTTTCTATCCGGTTCGGATCCGGCCCAAACATATCTTCAGAAATTGTCAGACCGAGCAAACCGATTCAACGGGTTCAATCTGCTTTTGTTCGACGAAACCGGACTGTGGTACTACTCAAACCGCGCAGCGGATATACTTGCGCTCAAACCGGGAGTTCACGGATTGAGCAATCATCTGCTCAACACCCACTGGCCGAAAATTAACCGGGGACTGGCGGCGCTGGAAAACAACCTTTCAGAATCCGGGGGTGTCGATCCCGATAAACTGTTGCTCATGCTCGAGGATCGCAGGCCGGCACCGGATGACGCGCTTCCGCATACCGGGGTGGGGATCGAATGGGAAAGACTGCTATCCCCCATGTTTATCCACAGCGAAACTTACGGAACGCGCTGCTCATCGGTCGTGCTCATTGATAACAGCGCAAACATTACCTTCATTGAAAAAACCCACCCCCATGAGGGCGCACAACTGTCGGCCCCTGAAATCCGCCGTTTTAAAGTTTCTGTCGATATGGACAAAACAGCGAACTAGCATGGATGGGTTTGAATATATACTCTATATTTATTGAACATCGAACATCGAACGTCCAACATCGAATTTTGAATGGGAAAGGAATTCTTACCTGAATTTTGCACGCAAATCAGCGCTATGAACACTTTGCAGTAATTTTCTATTTTTACTGCAGTATTTTAAGGTCAATCTAACGGATAATTTTTTCTTTTATAATTACTTCTTT
>Ga0126335_1000257_pt1 | contig 25266 bp, 6 predicted proteins | sample OlaspJWI45metaG_FD_108409 | JGI IMG/M metagenome (GOLD analysis project Ga0126335, IMG submission 108409) | Marine gutless worms symbiont microbial communities from Oahu, Hawaii - Olavius sp. 1 OAHU.JWI-45 metaG | ecosystem: Host-associated > Annelida > Digestive system > Unclassified | place... | reverse complement strand
GACGGGAGTCCCGATTTCTCCCACGGATTCGATGCGGCCTTTGCCATATTACTTTGGCCACTTATTGTCATAACTTATAAGTGCTACAGATCAAGCTGGCCAAGCTGATTTTCGGCCGCACTAGTTTGTGTAATATCATCATAGTTAGTTGCTTTTTACTGTTAAGCTTAAAACACTATTTTAGCCCTAGTGTCACATAAGTACAAAATTCGGTTTTTGCGCTGCGCTATTTGCCATTGCGGTAGCATCGTGATTTGCTGAACGACGACGACTGCAAAGGTTGTCACTGGCGCAGTATGTGCCGTGTGTCAGGCTGTACCATCGATGCTGAAATGTGTGTATATACGCGGCGACGTTCCGCATCAATTGACCTAGATCGGTGACGCTCGCATGCCTGCGCAACGCTTGCATCATTCTAGGCGGAAGCAGCAGCGGCAGCAGCAGCAGCAGCAGTGGTGGTGGTCTGGCGGTGCTGTACTGTGTATACGCGCTGTGATGCATGCTGGCTGCGTGCGAATTTATCAATTGACCGAGAGCCGCACCAGCCTCTGCGCTGAAGCATTAGCATATCAGCACTGCCACACGCCGACGCACGCCAACGCACGCCTTGCCTGTACGCACGCAATCTACGAGAATTCTTGAGACACCAATGTGGAGTTGCCGGCGCAGGTTTTATGATCTCCTACGTTTGACTGCGTTAATGCGCAACGAGTTTATCTTTGACCCCGTAAACGTTGATCTGGTTCCACGTTGTTACCAGTTGTAGTTGTAGTTCGATAAGTCACATCGTCACCAAGAGGCAAAGAAGTCGGAAGAACTCAGAGCGCTGCTATGGGCTGTTCAGTGAGCGCCGAGGAGCGGCAGGCGCTCGAGCGCAACAAGATCATTGAAAAGGCGCTCAAAGAAGACGGTGTTCAAGCTGCCAAAGACATCAAACTATTGCTGCTTGGTAAGAGAGTAGAATAGGCTGCTCATCATCATCATCATCATCATCATCGCTTTTATTCACCAATAAGTATTACAGTAATACAAGTAAATAACAATGTATCGTCCGTTATGAGACGTGACGATACTGGCCTGCCATGGTGCCCAGTGTGGTGCCGACTGGTGACTGTTCCCACTGATCCATTCACTACATTCACTAGCCCAACCGGCCCATTTCTGCCTGAGTGGGTGAAGTGCCAACCCGGAAACACCCAAAATTGCGTAACAGTACTTCCGATCGCGAATTTGATGGCAGATTCTGAATCATGAAGCCTGGTTTCCTATTCGAGTTTCCTAGTAACCATAGGTCTATCTCGCTTAGTTTCGGAGATATTTGCGTGTGACAGACGGAAAACGCGGACCATTACTATAGCTGGCCCCCACATTGTGGCGAGCCAGCTAATAAAAAATGGTAAGCTGCAGTGACAGGCAAAAACTGCGGTGAAAGATTAGTAAAATATTGGCTACATCTTTCGGTGATGTTGTCCCAGTGTAGTCTGACGCCATTTCCTGGCCGGATGTCGTAGACGGAGGGCGACTAAATCAGCTTCGGGGTTTTGTAGGGCGTTTATTTTCAATTTATTAAACAACAAAGGGCCAAAGGCTACCTACAAGTCCAATCATACAATATGTAGGCCTATAAAATCATGCGTTGTCGTGCGTATGTCTATGACCAGTTATCTTTTGTCGGATATTAGAGCTTTCGTGCTTATTTTATCTTTTACTCTGTTTTGGTCGTCACGGACAATATCAGTACTGTACAATCGATTGTCTGGAAAGACTTATGGTGTGTGATTTAACAGATGGAAAATTATTGGTGACACTGACAGGTCTCTATAACCATTTCAAACGGATTTTATTCTTCTAACCGGCTTGACAAGTTCTGCGGGCTCAGAATAGATATTCACGAACATAAACAAGCAAACGGCCTACGCGCTAGAACACGATATCTGATTTTTTATATTGGTCTGTATAATATTTATCCGCTGTTTGTCAAATATCGCGTTGTTGATGTGCGTGATCTCTCTAGGTGCTGGCGAGTCAGGCAAAAGTACCATCGTGAAACAGATGAAGTAAGTTTTCTGTAATTGTGTAGGCCTACTTGTGATTCGCATTATACTCACACACACGGTTGCCGATACACTATAGTCTATATGTACACTTGTCTCGAAAAGACTTTTCGCTTTTTACTGGCTCTAAGAGTAACTTGGAGTACTTAACGGAGTATGAATCTTTACACATGCTATTTCTACCACAACCACACTTTGAGAATGTTGCTACAGTGCCTTTAAAAGCTGAAAGCTCAAATTTTGTTGCAAATTTCACTCTTTCCAGCAATGAAAGGAGTTTTTAAAATTCAGTATAAGATTTGATGAACATAGGCCAGTTAAAATTGAAGTTTTTTAAACTCAGTGTATGCTTTTTAATTATAGACTATTTAAATAAATGATTGAATGTAGACCTATTTCGTATTTGCCATTTTATTTGCTGTTTTCACAATATACATGTGTTGTGGTTGCTATAATTTTGTGTTGTAACAAATGAGTGAATAAATAGGGTGTGAATAAAAAAAACGTACCTTGTGGACACTACGATTTTTCACGCACAACTTAGGCCATAGGCTTACTGTTTGTACTTCTGAAGGCCTATTTCGTTATTGTTTGGGGCATACCAGCATAGTATGCTATGATGATGATGACGATGGTAGAATCATTCACGAGGGTGGATTCACAAGCGAGGACAATAAACAATTCAAGCCGGTTGTCTACAGTAATACCATTCAGTCGCTGGTTGCCATTGTTCGTGCCATGAGCACTCTGTGCATCAACTTTGCCGACAAAGACCGAGAGGTACAGTTTTCACCAGATTTCAGCCGAATTTAAAACTAAACCAATCAATCGTGTATTTTTGTTCAAATCATCGATGCAATAAAACGATAAAAGTGCAGGGGCGGATCCAGAAAAGGATGAAGAGGATGTAACTCCTCCACCAGGCATATTGTACAGTTGTGAAAGTCGGAATGGCATTCATCGACATAAGAATGTTTAATTTAGTTAGATTGTGTTGCGGTGCCAAAAACTGCAAGCGAAAGAAACTGTCAAATGCTAAAATCTTCAGCTTTAAACATCTACCTGGAGCTGGTAACCTGCTAGACGTTTAGCTGACCAGACCATTCCATTGCCACAATTCCGTCTGCAAAAGAGTGACAGCATAATGATGGTAACTAAGAACATCCATGATCCATTCAGTAGCGAACATGGAATGGTTGAAACGTATGAGACTAACTTCCCATATTTAACACTTTTGTGTACAAAATTACGAAATTGACCGTCGGAAATACCAGTCTTTAGCTTTCGGAGGCATCAAGGGCCGTGGCCCACAGACCCCATCTCCCACATCTCCGGCCCGGATGAAGATATTTGTGGTAGTTTTGTGCCTACAAAATTTAGTAGACCTATATTTAGGTAGAAAATTGGGTCCTCTAGGCCTATATATAAACACCGAACAGTAGCTGTACACTTTCGGCAAAAAGTGAGATTCCTGACAAGTTAAGTAAGGAAAACGTAATAAATTGTACGCGCCTTGGCGGCCTTAGATGGCAATCTATCGTCAATTATACTTGAGATTATTCCATATTGATGCGGAATTTTGTTTACGCCAACCATCGCCCCATACCGCGTCTTTGTTGGAATATTTAAGATCTGATCGAGAGTGGCGTTGAGTCAAGCCCTCATTCAATTAGTCCGCTAACGACCCATTTGCGGTCTGAGCCGCAGAAAAACACATGAAATATTAACGGACGAGGCGATGACGCTGAGTAATTTGTAATTTGTCTGTGAATATTGAATGCGGAGGCTGGTACATGGGTGGCTGATGATTTGGCTGCCTCTGGGGGAAGTTTGTGATGACCATCCCGTAAACGGATAATAAACAGCCATTGCCACTTCATGCTTTGTAGGTCACTTCGAACACATTGACTACTGTAACTCACTTACTACTGACTAATCAAATAAATCGATTTCAAGAAGACGGTTGCTGCTTAGGCCGGTATGATACGCTTTTAACTGCAGTCAGTGAGTGGCGCCACTATGCAGCGCTCCTTAGCGCCAGCTGCCAGCCCGACAAGTCAGGCTTGTAAACAAAGCGATGACGGACATACAGTGGATAGCGGACGGGTGGACACACGAATTAATACACTGTACTGCTGTTGCTGTCATACTGACGTACTACTGCCGTATACAAAGCTTTATTTTCACCATATACATGGCAGCACATAAAAATAATAATACAAATCAATATAATACAAAAACAGTGTCACGCACTCCACGATGCAAGTTCAGTAGGCCCCTTTTAGCTTGGTTTCTACACAAAGTACAAACGATATTATCTAGTAAGCAATATTTCTGCCCCAAATTTTTTTTTATAATACACAGAATATTTTCAATATCAGCACCGTTAAACATGTACCTACACGAGTAGACAATATCATTTGAACTGACATTAAAAAATTTTTCATACAGCTACTAGAAACGACAGTTCGGCGACTTAAGTTGTGTCTCTGTAAGTGGACAAACCAGACAGCAATATCGGGAGACATTTGGTTTTGAGTAATTCTGCAATAACATTCTCCGATGCAACACGCCAGACTTTGCCAAACACGACATTAAACGCTCTCTAGAAAGACTTTTAGCATAATCTAATGAGATGCTAAAATTCTTAGAGGAAACTAAGTATATACCTAAATATCTAATTGTGTTTGAGCATAGTAGCTCATGTCAGTCCATAGTAGTCAACTCACAGCACTTGTACTTGTGTCTAGGACCAATATACGCATGCTCATAGATTTACTTGCATCAAGTGACATGTCCAACCACGCCAGTTCGGCCTCGCCCTCGCTTACGTGCAACAAATCCTGGAGTGCGGATATCGAAGGTGCTAACATCACAATATCGTCTGCGTACATAAATATACTCATACAATACCGTTTAATTGTGCATCCAAGCGGACAACTTTTTGCTTGTGTAAACAGACTATCAATGTATAAATGTCAAAATAGAACTCCCTTACTTGTGCTGTTGGCGATAGCTTTATTTAAACTGAAGAAACTGCGCCTCTGAAGTCACGACCTTATGACGCTATAGAAGCTCGATTATTATTATTATTATAACTTCACATGCGTTAACGTACGCCTTATCGCAGACCACTCGTTTCCATCCAGCTCTCTGCTGTGCCGCCGTCTTCATCTTTCTCCTTCCGTTTTGTTATGCAAAATTGCAGAACGTAGCCTACAGAACAGAAAGATCCAGGCTAAACAATGTATTTCGGAATCTGAGACCTGTTGTCTAAGTTTCCATCTCTAGGTCTTCTTTCTCGGATCTGAGCAGTGTTTGTCTTTCTTTCGAACCGTAGACAAGCACTCATTGTCGACAGTAATATGTTTGCTTATTTTTTTGAAAAATGCTAATGCTAATGACATTTTCACACACACACGGGCCGGTTTAGCAAATACAATAGCGGCTATCGTTGTAGACTGTGTACGGAAATGAGATGAGGTTATTTTATTTTATTTTTCAATATAATCGTCAATATCGTATCGGTATTGTATCGAAATCAAAAAGTGATATTGAAGCAGCACTAGTTTATTTCCCAATGGAGATAGATAGGAAGTGATAAGCACCGGACCAGGCATCAATAATAAATGTCTGCACGTAGCAGAAACGGTGGAAAAGTAATTTACGATGACGTATCGGCGCTCACGAGGTGAAGGGAGCGGAGGGTATTTTGTTATTCCGGCGACGTCACCCTGATGAATTCGGCACGTGTTGGCATTCGTACGGTAACTCGCGATTGAATGAGTTGGTACAGAATTTACAGTCAGCGATGACAAAAGTGAGTGTTTGGTCAAATAAAGTAAGGGTTAAGCCTACATTCCACTTCGCTGTCGCGACACAACATGTTTGCGACAAGCTTGCGACCCAAAATGTGGCCAGCTAGTCTCTGACCTGTCGCGAGGCTGTCGCAATTGGATCGGAAACCTGTCTTTGACCGGGTTCGCGACCTGCGTAGTAGAATCTTACTGTAAATCAGCTGGCTCTGTTAATGTTCAAGTGTTGTGCATTAGCCTACACATTATTACTATCCAAATTTGGCAATTTAGCGAATTACGTTGAATGTAACCGAAAGCTTTAATCCACCGTTATTCGCCTGATGACGTCACGTGCTTCACTCTTCGATGAGGGAGACATGTGGAACCCTACGATCTATGCTTGTGTATAGAGGAGATTGTACATAAGCTGGATTCCAGCGATCCTTGCCAGGTTATACCTGGTTTGCTATCGCTGCAGCCTAGAAGGCTAGAAGTGTGGCGTTAAGATATAAAACGGGTCTAAGTGCACTGGGCCGATAAGAAACCTAGACTTACGTCTAGTGCTGAGAACTAAGTTCTACGTGCGGCGGATTGAGCTGTTCCAGATGGCTTTTTGGGCCACTGTATTATAGTAACACTGACTGATTTAATTACCTGCTCGCCATCTATACTGAGAGCAGATATCGTTTATGACGGCTTCTCTCTGTTTGTCTGTGCGTCCGTCTACACAAAAAATTGGTTATCTAGATATTCTGAAAATGTACCTTTACGCCGAAAACGAAGTTGCTAGGTCAAGGCATTCAAAACTTTTAGTAATGGATGAGATATGCACAGTAAATGAAAATTGCGAAAATAACTCTCGAGGTCAGGGTCAAATATCACCAACTTCCAACTGCTTCTAGCGTTCACCGTGGGTCATATTTCTACCAAGTTACATCAATTTCTGTTTAGCAGTTTTCGAGATTCTATGTGGACAGACGCACAGACGCCGCCGCAGCAGGCGCACTGGTAATTAAGCCCTACGTTAAAATATTACATGCACAAGATAGGCGATGGTGATAATAGTCGGAAAATATCTTCTAGATAGGTCAAGTCATTGTAAAGGTACTGCTGTACTTAACTTCTTAAAACAATATTTCTGTGTAGTAGTATTTTTAGAAAATATCAAACGTCACACAACAGCTATATATACTGCGGCTGCCCGCTGGGCGCCAACTGTCAGCACCAAGCCGTCTTTATCTAAAGATCCTGGGAGGATACCAGAGTGTGCCGAAGTCACGTACATTGAGCTGGAGAAAGAGTAAAGAATGATGTTCGTGACTAGTTCGGTCCGTGACTCTGTTGAATCCGTTCTATACTACGTTGGTAAACTTGCTATAGTTGATAACGATCATCAACGAATGACAAAACAAACAGGCATATATAGCACACTATACGAAATTAAGGCTTCATCAACCGGGTTATGGTAGCCTGTTTATTCGCCAAAAATGACAGAACAAGAAAAACAGAAAAAGAACAAAAAAACTGAATTAAACTGTGTCCGAGGGGAGCATGAACCTGCGCGGCTGTTTTTTTGCTGCCGTGACCTTGACCGTAAACCTATGACCTTGAAACTGTACCTGACCTAGATGTTCTAAAGATGTATCGCCACACCGAAAGCAAAGTTGCTACATCAAGCCATTGTAAAGATATTGCCTAAGCTAAAAAAAAATACGAAAATAGCTCTGAGGGTCAAAGGTCAAAGTCAAATGTCACCGACTTCCAACCACTTCTATCATTTACCATGGGGCATTTTCTACCAAGTTATATCATATACGATCGGTAGTTTTCGATTTTTTGTGCGGACGGACGCACAAACAGACAAACAGACGCTGTCAAACGCAATACCTGTTCGCAGCATAGATGGCGCGCAGGTAATTATAACGACTCTAATGCCGAGAAGTGTCTGTAAATAGCACAGTAAATACGCGACTGACAACGACCATGATAAACGTTGCTCGTACTTCATTTTATTTGATAAAACTTCACTAAGCCCAGACGAAGTTGGTTAAACTTCACAAAAATATCAGTCATTTGTACTCGTACTTTTATTATTATTATCATCATCATCAATATCGAAGTGTACTGCCCTTTGCGGTTAAGTCTTTATATAAATCTTTATTCACCGAAAAAACGGTAGCATCAAAAAAAGCACAACAGCGCAAGCATAAATACAACAGCAACAAAGTCCATGACAGTAGATGACCCTTGGTACTGGAAAAATATATCATATATAATCAATGTTGCTCACCAAACCTAATTGAGTATTACAACTTCTTACAAAAGTGACAAAAACCATTCACTGTGGAAACGTATCGTAGTATAAACTTATCCTGCCTTCTTTTAAGATCACAGCTTGGCAGGTCTATTGCAAAGTATCTCTGACAATCTTTTACTACATCAATACTCCCAGTTTTAAATAGCTTCATAAAAGGCGGTTGGAGGTAAAGTCCAAGGAATGCAGGTCCGCCTTGCCCAACTGAAAACACTCTAACCCGTACAATAAAATTGCGGTACATTTAGTCCTAACGAGCTCTAAAATGATCTCCTCGGAAGCTAAGTTTAGGAGCTTTCCAAATAAACCATTCACCGCGGCATAGAAAGAACGTTTATGATCGAAGGCAGATGAAAATTATTATGAAGCGTTAGAATCATATGCCAGGATCAGATCGCAGCCCTTATTAACAATTCTTTTGCAAATCTTTTACTTGGAATTATTTCGTGCTAGAGTTAAATTCGCTATCCGAAAAGTCGATGTCTGGCCATCAATTTCGCCCACAGACTGACACAATGACTTTCACAGATACTCGCAGAGTAGGCCTACTCGGTTTAGCCATGCATTTGCAGTAAACATTTTACATTTTTAGACCTCTTACGCGCCGTTACGAATAGCCTAGGGTCTATATGTTTAACAGCGCGCTATATAGATGTTCATGATGATGATGTATGCGTGCAGTCGGACGCGAAAATAGTTGTAGACATCATATCGCGCATGGAGGACACAGAACCGTTTTCAGACGAGCTGCTCGTCGCCATGAAGCGACTCTGGACAGACAGCGGCGTACAGGAGTGCTTTGGTCGCTCCAACGAGTATCAGCTCAACGACTCCGCCAAGTAGTACGTACACGTGTTTTTAGATATAGATTTTGTACTAAGATCTACACAACAGAAGCTCTTGCGGAAGAAACAGATAGTCTACTGGAATGTCATACGCCCATTGTCCAGCATTGTATTTACTTTCTGTTTCCGTATGGTAAGTCTAATAGTTACTGTCCTAGAAAACGTAAGCCAAAGGAACATGTGAGCTCCTCATGCAATGAACTCTTCAGAACAACCTTTATTCCCAGACGCTTGCTTTGATAGGCTATGTGCATCTTTAAGCCAACGGTTCTTCTTCTTTAGCCGTCGGCAAACTAAGTTGCCGGAGGTTATATGCTTTACCAGTGATTCTTCTTTTTCTTTTTTAGCCGACCACACTTAATGTGACCAAACCGCTTATTATTGCCGAAAGTATACCGATGCTTAGAACCTATATGTACGAATAATTCGTATAGACATCTCCACCAGCCCTTCCATATTGTTCACAGGGGTGAAAAGTGCGAAATTTTGCCCCGTTTTTCGACCACACTCGCGTTCCGAGCGATGTGATTTAAAACAGAGCAAAAATTCAAACATTTAAAACAAAAGTGTATAGCTCCAATATCTGTACTCTTATCTACCGCAAAATCCGTGCAGATAAGGCCCCCAAACTTGAGTGCCATTGTCCCAATTGGGGCGACTAAAGTGCGACATTTGGAAAAACGGTTACATCGCTCAGCGGCACGTGGACAGATTGCGTTCAAATTTCGCAAGATGGCACTCTGTGGCACCGTAAAAGCTGCAGAATTGCCAGAACCCACTTACGGTCGAATCCAACATGGCGGACGACGCCCAAATTTTTAATATAGGTCGTCACTAAACGGGTTTGTTTATTCTGTTCGTGTGTCTGTCTTTATGCAGGCCTGTGTATGTATGTTTGTTCGCTTAAACTCGCAGAGAGTGGATAAGTTGTTGATAATGTTATGCATGACGATCGTCTTTTTAAGTCAGTTATGTACTCCGAACAACACTCTGACCTCTAAAGTTCATTTTAGTCCAGTTTATTTATCAAGTTCATAAGCATTAAAATTGAAAATCTCAGAGTAAACAGCAAGGTTGAAATGACAAGTAAGGCTACTATAGTCACAGGGTCCTCAGTGCTCCGCACTGTCTGAGGTAGCGTGTGGAGAATCCACTCGCACGGTTGCGCTACGTATACGCTGTTTCTGCGTATGCGTAGCGCCACCGTGCGAGTGCTTTTGGAAAATTGGCGTTTTGGCCTACTTTTGGCTTTTTTGCAAAAGTCTAAGTGGGAGCATCATGCTCGTACTAGACGCCACCTTTATGCCAAACTTGACATTCTTAGGATTTCTCAGTCCTGAGATATCGTCTGGAGAAAAAACAGTCACCCAAACACCCAGTTTATTTCGCTCTCTGTAAACCTCAGAGAAAATCGGTAAAGGCAGGTGGGACAAACGGCGCGTTTAAACTGAATTCACAGACGTGGGTGGTCTGCCTTCGACTGAAAGACATTCATGTTACCGGTATACAATATTTTCATACTGTAGCTTTCTGGACGACATCGAACGCCTCGGAGCGAAAGACTACATGCCAACTGAACAAGACATACTGCGAACCCGCGTCAAAACTACCGGCATCGTCGAAGTTCATTTTCACTTCAAAAATCTCAACTTTAAGTAAGCAAACACTCCCAGTTAATCAAAGCTTATCTATTATAGTCTACGAGTTGGTCTCTATCACTCACCTGCAGTCGCTATACGTGTTTTCTAAACTTTTCTCTACGACGAGCTTCCATATCTAATTTGTTCCGGACATTCACGCTTTTTTAAAGCTGTTGAATTTCACCAGTTATTCTGATTTTCCATCGAAAATTAGTTTTAAAGTTTCATGAAACGTTGTACTATGCACTGTGTGGCAAGATATTTAAGGGATGGTGGAAAATATTACATGTTTTAAGCAAACTTTATACATTTTCAGCAGTAAGAGAATTTTAAGATCGGTTGACATATCGCTAAGTTACGACCAAAATACTTTTTATGGCCCACGGTATAGGCCTTATTATTTACGATTTTGTTATTGTACTACAAGAGCTGAAGCCCTCCTAGGGGGTGGTGAGCTGACCCTGGCAACAAAGTTTGACATTTTCTTACATGTTTCGGTGGCAACAAATTGGCATTTTACATACTACATGTAGTGGCTCATAGGCCGATCGAATGTCATCACAAAAAGTGTGTTCAATAATATGACCTATATGTGTGTAAATACTTAAACTGAGACACAAGAGAGTTTACAATTTGCCAGTGTAAACTGCAGAAAACGTTGAGATACTCATCTACTCCTTTCATACGGGTTAGCAAGGTTAGCAACCATGTATACAGTCTTGTTAGTAAGTTTAACACTTTCTATATCACTGCAACTCAATTGTTTGTCGTTGACGTTGTGTTATGCAGGTTGTTCGACGTTGGCGGTCAGCGGTCAGAACGTAAGAAGTGGATTCATTGTTTTGAGGACGTTACTGCGATCATTTTCTGTGTAGCGATGAGCGAATACGACCAGGTCCTGCATGAAGACGAAACTACGGTAGGCTTATGCCGACACACGACTGTGTGCATTGGATAGCGTTCATACTATACATACGTCAACTTTCTCCCGGACCATTTTCGACAAGGAACATATTTTGTCTGAATTCATGTAGACGCTGTTAGCAGATATCGCATTCAGTGCATTAGGCAATCTGTTTAATGGGCTACATGAGTGTCTTTTGCTTATTTTTTATGAGTTTTGACTAATTTTGTTGGCATTCCCATCCAGCTTATTGGGGCACAGTTCTTCTTTGGACCGCCACGCATCACATCTCGCAGCGCATGTTGTCACGATGCATTGCGTGGCGAGTGCCAGCGAGTACTTCACTCGCCAGTCGCCACGCATCGCATGTGTAAACGACGCTTTACTCTTGACTAATTTGGTAAGTCGTAACTGTAGGCCTAAGTATGTTTGTTGTGACAGTTGAATTTTTTATCCGTTCTGTTTTGTTTAGGTTTTATTCACGTGGCCATCCCTACGTGCACAGACTAGTGAGAACCAGTGAAATATATTGTGGTACTGTAGACAGACACGCCACGTGATATCTTACTGAAACTTCTGCAAGTCTGTTGGCGTCGATCCATTTATAAAAATTGAGATCAGAGCAACAGCCTAGTGGGCTCCTGTTGCTGTTAAAGGACTTTGCTTTATATTGTTACTTAGATAGAGTTGTTTTCTGATTACAGAATCGAATGCAAGAGAGCCTAAAGTTGTTCGACTCGATCTGTAACAACAAGTGGTTCACGGACACGTCGATCATTCTCTTTCTGAACAAGAAAGATTTGTTTGAGGAGAAAATCAGGAAGTCGCCGCTCACTGTCTGCTTCCAAGAATACGCAGGTATAACATCAGAGGTCATTTCATGGCACCTCTCCATTTACTCATGTCTTTATGTTTATAGTAATTTTGCTCTGCCAAATGATAGTCACAGAGATAGGGCATTATGAATAGTAATTGGCAATTGCGGGGTATACGCAGTGTTCCAAAAACACTCACTTTTTATTTCACTCTAGTTTTTGTTACAAATGTTAACCGATTTTCATAATATTTGGCACACAGTATACTGTGTGCCAAATATTATGAAAATCGGTTAACATTTGTAACAAAAACTAGAGTGAAATAAAAAGTGAGTGTTTTTGGAACACTGCGTATACCCCGCAATTGCCAATTACTATTCATAATGCCCTATCTCTGTGACTATCATTTGGCAGAGCAAAATTACTATAAACATAAAGACATGAGTAAATGGAGAGGTGCCATGAAATGACCTCTGATGTTATACCTGCGTATTCTTGGAAGCAGACAGTGAGCGGCGACTTCCTGATTTTCTCCTCAAACAAATCTTTCTTGTTCAGAAAGAGAATGATCGACGTGTCCGTGAACCACTTGTTGTTACAGATCGAGTCGAACAACTTTAGGCTCTCTTGCATTCGATTCTGTAATCAGAAAACAACTCTATCTAAGTAACAATATAAAGCAAAGTCCTTTAACAGCAACAGGAGCCCACTAGGCTGTTGCTCTGATCTCAATTTTTATAAATGGATCGACGCCAACAGACTTGCAGAAGTTTCAGTAAGATATCACGTGGCGTGTCTGTCTACAGTACCACAATATATTTCACTGGTTCTCACTAGTCTGTGCACGTAGGGATGGCCACGTGAATAAAACCTAAACAAAACAGAACGGATAAAAAATTCAACTGTCACAACAAACATACTTAGGCCTACAGTTACGACTTACCAAATTAGTCAAGAGTAAAGCGTCGTTTACACATGCGATGCGTGGCGACTGGCGAGTGAAGTACTCGCTGGCACTCGCCACGCAATGCATCGTGACAACATGCGCTGCGAGATGTGATGCGTGGCGGTCCAAAGAAGAACTGTGCCCCAATAAGCTGGATGGGAATGCCAACAAAATTAGTCAAAACTCATAAAAAATAAGCAAAAGACACTCATGTAGCCCATTAAACAGATTGCCTAATGCACTGAATGCGATATCTGCTAACAGCGTCTACATGAATTCAGACAAAATATGTTCCTTGTCGAAAATGGTCCGGGAGAAAGTTGACGTATGTATAGTATGAACGCTATCCAATGCACACAGTCGTGTGTCGGCATAAGCCTACCGTAGTTTCGTCTTCATGCAGGACCTGGTCGTATTCGCTCATCGCTACACAGAAAATGATCGCAGTAACGTCCTCAAAACAATGAATCCACTTCTTACGTTCTGACCGCTGACCGCCAACGTCGAACAACCTGCATAACACAACGTCAACGACAAACAATTGAGTTGCAGTGATATAGAAAGTGTTAAACTTACTAACAAGACTGTATACATGGTTGCTAACCTTGCTAACCCGTATGAAAGGAGTAGATGAGTATCTCAACGTTTTCTGCAGTTTACACTGGCAAATTGTAAACTCTCTTGTGTCTCAGTTTAAGTATTTACACACATATAGGTCATATTATTGAACACACTTTTTGTGATGACATTCGATCGGCCTATGAGCCACTACATGTAGTATGTAAAATGCCAATTTGTTGCCACCGAAACATGTAAGAAAATGTCAAACTTTGTTGCCAGGGTCAGCTCACCACCCCCTAGGAGGGCTTCAGCTCTTGTAGTACAATAACAAAATCGTAAATAATAAGGCCTATACCGTGGGCCATAAAAAGTATTTTGGTCGTAACTTAGCGATATGTCAACCGATCTTAAAATTCTCTTACTGCTGAAAATGTATAAAGTTTGCTTAAAACATGTAATATTTTCCACCATCCCTTAAATATCTTGCCACACAGTGCATAGTACAACGTTTCATGAAACTTTAAAACTAATTTTCGATGGAAAATCAGAATAACTGGTGAAATTCAACAGCTTTAAAAAAGCGTGAATGTCCGGAACAAATTAGATATGGAAGCTCGTCGTAGAGAAAAGTTTAGAAAACACGTATAGCGACTGCAGGTGAGTGATAGAGACCAACTCGTAGACTATAATAGATAAGCTTTGATTAACTGGGAGTGTTTGCTTACTTAAAGTTGAGATTTTTGAAGTGAAAATGAACTTCGACGATGCCGGTAGTTTTGACGCGGGTTCGCAGTATGTCTTGTTCAGTTGGCATGTAGTCTTTCGCTCCGAGGCGTTCGATGTCGTCCAGAAAGCTACAGTATGAAAATATTGTATACCGGTAACATGAATGTCTTTCAGTCGAAGGCAGACCACCCACGTCTGTGAATTCAGTTTAAACGCGCCGTTTGTCCCACCTGCCTTTACCGATTTTCTCTGAGGTTTACAGAGAGCGAAATAAACTGGGTGTTTGGGTGACTGTTTTTTCTCCAGACGATATCTCAGGACTGAGAAATCCTAAGAATGTCAAGTTTGGCATAAAGGTGGCGTCTAGTACGAGCATGATGCTCCCACTTAGACTTTTGCAAAAAAGCCAAAAGTAGGCCAAAACGCCAATTTTCCAAAAGCACTCGCACGGTGGCGCTACGCATACGCAGAAACAGCGTATACGTAGCGCAACCGTGCGAGTGGATTCTCCACACGCTACCTCAGACAGTGCGGAGCACTGAGGACCCTGTGACTATAGTAGCCTTACTTGTCATTTCAACCTTGCTGTTTACTCTGAGATTTTCAATTTTAATGCTTATGAACTTGATAAATAAACTGGACTAAAATGAACTTTAGAGGTCAGAGTGTTGTTCGGAGTACATAACTGACTTAAAAAGACGATCGTCATGCATAACATTATCAACAACTTATCCACTCTCTGCGAGTTTAAGCGAACAAACATACATACACAGGCCTGCATAAAGACAGACACACGAACAGAATAAACAAACCCGTTTAGTGACGACCTATATTAAAAATTTGGGCGTCGTCCGCCATGTTGGATTCGACCGTAAGTGGGTTCTGGCAATTCTGCAGCTTTTACGGTGCCACAGAGTGCCATCTTGCGAAATTTGAACGCAATCTGTCCACGTGCCGCTGAGCGATGTAACCGTTTTTCCAAATGTCGCACTTTAGTCGCCCCAATTGGGACAATGGCACTCAAGTTTGGGGGCCTTATCTGCACGGATTTTGCGGTAGATAAGAGTACAGATATTGGAGCTATACACTTTTGTTTTAAATGTTTGAATTTTTGCTCTGTTTTAAATCACATCGCTCGGAACGCGAGTGTGGTCGAAAAACGGGGCAAAATTTCGCACTTTTCACCCCTGTGAACAATATGGAAGGGCTGGTGGAGATGTCTATACGAATTATTCGTACATATAGGTTCTAAGCATCGGTATACTTTCGGCAATAATAAGCGGTTTGGTCACATTAAGTGTGGTCGGCTAAAAAAGAAAAAGAAGAATCACTGGTAAAGCATATAACCTCCGGCAACTTAGTTTGCCGACGGCTAAAGAAGAAGAACCGTTGGCTTAAAGATGCACATAGCCTATCAAAGCAAGCGTCTGGGAATAAAGGTTGTTCTGAAGAGTTCATTGCATGAGGAGCTCACATGTTCCTTTGGCTTACGTTTTCTAGGACAGTAACTATTAGACTTACCATACGGAAACAGAAAGTAAATACAATGCTGGACAATGGGCGTATGACATTCCAGTAGACTATCTGTTTCTTCCGCAAGAGCTTCTGTTGTGTAGATCTTAGTACAAAATCTATATCTAAAAACACGTGTACGTACTACTTGGCGGAGTCGTTGAGCTGATACTCGTTGGAGCGACCAAAGCACTCCTGTACGCCGCTGTCTGTCCAGAGTCGCTTCATGGCGACGAGCAGCTCGTCTGAAAACGGTTCTGTGTCCTCCATGCGCGATATGATGTCTACAACTATTTTCGCGTCCGACTGCACGCATACATCATCATCATGAACATCTATATAGCGCGCTGTTAAACATATAGACCCTAGGCTATTCGTAACGGCGCGTAAGAGGTCTAAAAATGTAAAATGTTTACTGCAAATGCATGGCTAAACCGAGTAGGCCTACTCTGCGAGTATCTGTGAAAGTCATTGTGTCAGTCTGTGGGCGAAATTGATGGCCAGACATCGACTTTTCGGATAGCGAATTTAACTCTAGCACGAAATAATTCCAAGTAAAAGATTTGCAAAAGAATTGTTAATAAGGGCTGCGATCTGATCCTGGCATATGATTCTAACGCTTCATAATAATTTTCATCTGCCTTCGATCATAAACGTTCTTTCTATGCCGCGGTGAATGGTTTATTTGGAAAGCTCCTAAACTTAGCTTCCGAGGAGATCATTTTAGAGCTCGTTAGGACTAAATGTACCGCAATTTTATTGTACGGGTTAGAGTGTTTTCAGTTGGGCAAGGCGGACCTGCATTCCTTGGACTTTACCTCCAACCGCCTTTTATGAAGCTATTTAAAACTGGGAGTATTGATGTAGTAAAAGATTGTCAGAGATACTTTGCAATAGACCTGCCAAGCTGTGATCTTAAAAGAAGGCAGGATAAGTTTATACTACGATACGTTTCCACAGTGAATGGTTTTTGTCACTTTTGTAAGAAGTTGTAATACTCAATTAGGTTTGGTGAGCAACATTGATTATATATGATATATTTTTCCAGTACCAAGGGTCATCTACTGTCATGGACTTTGTTGCTGTTGTATTTATGCTTGCGCTGTTGTGCTTTTTTTGATGCTACCGTTTTTTCGGTGAATAAAGATTTATATAAAGACTTAACCGCAAAGGGCAGTACACTTCGATATTGATGATGATGATAATAATAATAAAAGTACGAGTACAAATGACTGATATTTTTGTGAAGTTTAACCAACTTCGTCTGGGCTTAGTGAAGTTTTATCAAATAAAATGAAGTACGAGCAACGTTTATCATGGTCGTTGTCAGTCGCGTATTTACTGTGCTATTTACAGACACTTCTCGGCATTAGAGTCGTTATAATTACCTGCGCGCCATCTATGCTGCGAACAGGTATTGCGTTTGACAGCGTCTGTTTGTCTGTTTGTGCGTCCGTCCGCACAAAAAATCGAAAACTACCGATCGTATATGATATAACTTGGTAGAAAATGCCCCATGGTAAATGATAGAAGTGGTTGGAAGTCGGTGACATTTGACTTTGACCTTTGACCCTCAGAGCTATTTTCGTATTTTTTTTTAGCTTAGGCAATATCTTTACAATGGCTTGATGTAGCAACTTTGCTTTCGGTGTGGCGATACATCTTTAGAACATCTAGGTCAGGTACAGTTTCAAGGTCATAGGTTTACGGTCAAGGTCACGGCAGCAAAAAAACAGCCGCGCAGGTTCATGCTCCCCTCGGACACAGTTTAATTCAGTTTTTTTGTTCTTTTTCTGTTTTTCTTGTTCTGTCATTTTTGGCGAATAAACAGGCTACCATAACCCGGTTGATGAAGCCTTAATTTCGTATAGTGTGCTATATATGCCTGTTTGTTTTGTCATTCGTTGATGATCGTTATCAACTATAGCAAGTTTACCAACGTAGTATAGAACGGATTCAACAGAGTCACGGACCGAACTAGTCACGAACATCATTCTTTACTCTTTCTCCAGCTCAATGTACGTGACTTCGGCACACTCTGGTATCCTCCCAGGATCTTTAGATAAAGACGGCTTGGTGCTGACAGTTGGCGCCCAGCGGGCAGCCGCAGTATATATAGCTGTTGTGTGACGTTTGATATTTTCTAAAAATACTACTACACAGAAATATTGTTTTAAGAAGTTAAGTACAGCAGTACCTTTACAATGACTTGACCTATCTAGAAGATATTTTCCGACTATTATCACCATCGCCTATCTTGTGCATGTAATATTTTAACGTAGGGCTTAATTACCAGTGCGCCTGCTGCGGCGGCGTCTGTGCGTCTGTCCACATAGAATCTCGAAAACTGCTAAACAGAAATTGATGTAACTTGGTAGAAATATGACCCACGGTGAACGCTAGAAGCAGTTGGAAGTTGGTGATATTTGACCCTGACCTCGAGAGTTATTTTCGCAATTTTCATTTACTGTGCATATCTCATCCATTACTAAAAGTTTTGAATGCCTTGACCTAGCAACTTCGTTTTCGGCGTAAAGGTACATTTTCAGAATATCTAGATAACCAATTTTTTGTGTAGACGGACGCACAGACAAACAGAGAGAAGCCGTCATAAACGATATCTGCTCTCAGTATAGATGGCGAGCAGGTAATTAAATCAGTCAGTGTTACTATAATACAGTGGCCCAAAAAGCCATCTGGAACAGCTCAATCCGCCGCACGTAGAACTTAGTTCTCAGCACTAGACGTAAGTCTAGGTTTCTTATCGGCCCAGTGCACTTAGACCCGTTTTATATCTTAACGCCACACTTCTAGCCTTCTAGGCTGCAGCGATAGCAAACCAGGTATAACCTGGCAAGGATCGCTGGAATCCAGCTTATGTACAATCTCCTCTATACACAAGCATAGATCGTAGGGTTCCACATGTCTCCCTCATCGAAGAGTGAAGCACGTGACGTCATCAGGCGAATAACGGTGGATTAAAGCTTTCGGTTACATTCAACGTAATTCGCTAAATTGCCAAATTTGGATAGTAATAATGTGTAGGCTAATGCACAACACTTGAACATTAACAGAGCCAGCTGATTTACAGTAAGATTCTACTACGCAGGTCGCGAACCCGGTCAAAGACAGGTTTCCGATCCAATTGCGACAGCCTCGCGACAGGTCAGAGACTAGCTGGCCACATTTTGGGTCGCAAGCTTGTCGCAAACATGTTGTGTCGCGACAGCGAAGTGGAATGTAGGCTTAACCCTTACTTTATTTGACCAAACACTCACTTTTGTCATCGCTGACTGTAAATTCTGTACCAACTCATTCAATCGCGAGTTACCGTACGAATGCCAACACGTGCCGAATTCATCAGGGTGACGTCGCCGGAATAACAAAATACCCTCCGCTCCCTTCACCTCGTGAGCGCCGATACGTCATCGTAAATTACTTTTCCACCGTTTCTGCTACGTGCAGACATTTATTATTGATGCCTGGTCCGGTGCTTATCACTTCCTATCTATCTCCATTGGGAAATAAACTAGTGCTGCTTCAATATCACTTTTTGATTTCGATACAATACCGATACGATATTGACGATTATATTGAAAAATAAAATAAAATAACCTCATCTCATTTCCGTACACAGTCTACAACGATAGCCGCTATTGTATTTGCTAAACCGGCCCGTGTGTGTGTGAAAATGTCATTAGCATTAGCATTTTTCAAAAAAATAAGCAAACATATTACTGTCGACAATGAGTGCTTGTCTACGGTTCGAAAGAAAGACAAACACTGCTCAGATCCGAGAAAGAAGACCTAGAGATGGAAACTTAGACAACAGGTCTCAGATTCCGAAATACATTGTTTAGCCTGGATCTTTCTGTTCTGTAGGCTACGTTCTGCAATTTTGCATAACAAAACGGAAGGAGAAAGATGAAGACGGCGGCACAGCAGAGAGCTGGATGGAAACGAGTGGTCTGCGATAAGGCGTACGTTAACGCATGTGAAGTTATAATAATAATAATAATCGAGCTTCTATAGCGTCATAAGGTCGTGACTTCAGAGGCGCAGTTTCTTCAGTTTAAATAAAGCTATCGCCAACAGCACAAGTAAGGGAGTTCTATTTTGACATTTATACATTGATAGTCTGTTTACACAAGCAAAAAGTTGTCCGCTTGGATGCACAATTAAACGGTATTGTATGAGTATATTTATGTACGCAGACGATATTGTGATGTTAGCACCTTCGATATCCGCACTCCAGGATTTGTTGCACGTAAGCGAGGGCGAGGCCGAACTGGCGTGGTTGGACATGTCACTTGATGCAAGTAAATCTATGAGCATGCGTATATTGGTCCTAGACACAAGTACAAGTGCTGTGAGTTGACTACTATGGACTGACATGAGCTACTATGCTCAAACACAATTAGATATTTAGGTATATACTTAGTTTCCTCTAAGAATTTTAGCATCTCATTAGATTATGCTAAAAGTCTTTCTAGAGAGCGTTTAATGTCGTGTTTGGCAAAGTCTGGCGTGTTGCATCGGAGAATGTTATTGCAGAATTACTCAAAACCAAATGTCTCCCGATATTGCTGTCTGGTTTGTCCACTTACAGAGACACAACTTAAGTCGCCGAACTGTCGTTTCTAGTAGCTGTATGAAAAATTTTTTAATGTCAGTTCAAATGATATTGTCTACTCGTGTAGGTACATGTTTAACGGTGCTGATATTGAAAATATTCTGTGTATTATAAAAAAAAATTTGGGGCAGAAATATTGCTTACTAGATAATATCGTTTGTACTTTGTGTAGAAACCAAGCTAAAAGGGGCCTACTGAACTTGCATCGTGGAGTGCGTGACACTGTTTTTGTATTATATTGATTTGTATTATTATTTTTATGTGCTGCCATGTATATGGTGAAAATAAAGCTTTGTATACGGCAGTAGTACGTCAGTATGACAGCAACAGCAGTACAGTGTATTAATTCGTGTGTCCACCCGTCCGCTATCCACTGTATGTCCGTCATCGCTTTGTTTACAAGCCTGACTTGTCGGGCTGGCAGCTGGCGCTAAGGAGCGCTGCATAGTGGCGCCACTCACTGACTGCAGTTAAAAGCGTATCATACCGGCCTAAGCAGCAACCGTCTTCTTGAAATCGATTTATTTGATTAGTCAGTAGTAAGTGAGTTACAGTAGTCAATGTGTTCGAAGTGACCTACAAAGCATGAAGTGGCAATGGCTGTTTATTATCCGTTTACGGGATGGTCATCACAAACTTCCCCCAGAGGCAGCCAAATCATCAGCCACCCATGTACCAGCCTCCGCATTCAATATTCACAGACAAATTACAAATTACTCAGCGTCATCGCCTCGTCCGTTAATATTTCATGTGTTTTTCTGCGGCTCAGACCGCAAATGGGTCGTTAGCGGACTAATTGAATGAGGGCTTGACTCAACGCCACTCTCGATCAGATCTTAAATATTCCAACAAAGACGCGGTATGGGGCGATGGTTGGCGTAAACAAAATTCCGCATCAATATGGAATAATCTCAAGTATAATTGACGATAGATTGCCATCTAAGGCCGCCAAGGCGCGTACAATTTATTACGTTTTCCTTACTTAACTTGTCAGGAATCTCACTTTTTGCCGAAAGTGTACAGCTACTGTTCGGTGTTTATATATAGGCCTAGAGGACCCAATTTTCTACCTAAATATAGGTCTACTAAATTTTGTAGGCACAAAACTACCACAAATATCTTCATCCGGGCCGGAGATGTGGGAGATGGGGTCTGTGGGCCACGGCCCTTGATGCCTCCGAAAGCTAAAGACTGGTATTTCCGACGGTCAATTTCGTAATTTTGTACACAAAAGTGTTAAATATGGGAAGTTAGTCTCATACGTTTCAACCATTCCATGTTCGCTACTGAATGGATCATGGATGTTCTTAGTTACCATCATTATGCTGTCACTCTTTTGCAGACGGAATTGTGGCAATGGAATGGTCTGGTCAGCTAAACGTCTAGCAGGTTACCAGCTCCAGGTAGATGTTTAAAGCTGAAGATTTTAGCATTTGACAGTTTCTTTCGCTTGCAGTTTTTGGCACCGCAACACAATCTAACTAAATTAAACATTCTTATGTCGATGAATGCCATTCCGACTTTCACAACTGTACAATATGCCTGGTGGAGGAGTTACATCCTCTTCATCCTTTTCTGGATCCGCCCCTGCACTTTTATCGTTTTATTGCATCGATGATTTGAACAAAAATACACGATTGATTGGTTTAGTTTTAAATTCGGCTGAAATCTGGTGAAAACTGTACCTCTCGGTCTTTGTCGGCAAAGTTGATGCACAGAGTGCTCATGGCACGAACAATGGCAACCAGCGACTGAATGGTATTACTGTAGACAACCGGCTTGAATTGTTTATTGTCCTCGCTTGTGAATCCACCCTCGTGAATGATTCTACCATCGTCATCATCATCATAGCATACTATGCTGGTATGCCCCAAACAATAACGAAATAGGCCTTCAGAAGTACAAACAGTAAGCCTATGGCCTAAGTTGTGCGTGAAAAATCGTAGTGTCCACAAGGTACGTTTTTTTTATTCACACCCTATTTATTCACTCATTTGTTACAACACAAAATTATAGCAACCACAACACATGTATATTGTGAAAACAGCAAATAAAATGGCAAATACGAAATAGGTCTACATTCAATCATTTATTTAAATAGTCTATAATTAAAAAGCATACACTGAGTTTAAAAAACTTCAATTTTAACTGGCCTATGTTCATCAAATCTTATACTGAATTTTAAAAACTCCTTTCATTGCTGGAAAGAGTGAAATTTGCAACAAAATTTGAGCTTTCAGCTTTTAAAGGCACTGTAGCAACATTCTCAAAGTGTGGTTGTGGTAGAAATAGCATGTGTAAAGATTCATACTCCGTTAAGTACTCCAAGTTACTCTTAGAGCCAGTAAAAAGCGAAAAGTCTTTTCGAGACAAGTGTACATATAGACTATAGTGTATCGGCAACCGTGTGTGTGAGTATAATGCGAATCACAAGTAGGCCTACACAATTACAGAAAACTTACTTCATCTGTTTCACGATGGTACTTTTGCCTGACTCGCCAGCACCTAGAGAGATCACGCACATCAACAACGCGATATTTGACAAACAGCGGATAAATATTATACAGACCAATATAAAAAATCAGATATCGTGTTCTAGCGCGTAGGCCGTTTGCTTGTTTATGTTCGTGAATATCTATTCTGAGCCCGCAGAACTTGTCAAGCCGGTTAGAAGAATAAAATCCGTTTGAAATGGTTATAGAGACCTGTCAGTGTCACCAATAATTTTCCATCTGTTAAATCACACACCATAAGTCTTTCCAGACAATCGATTGTACAGTACTGATATTGTCCGTGACGACCAAAACAGAGTAAAAGATAAAATAAGCACGAAAGCTCTAATATCCGACAAAAGATAACTGGTCATAGACATACGCACGACAACGCATGATTTTATAGGCCTACATATTGTATGATTGGACTTGTAGGTAGCCTTTGGCCCTTTGTTGTTTAATAAATTGAAAATAAACGCCCTACAAAACCCCGAAGCTGATTTAGTCGCCCTCCGTCTACGACATCCGGCCAGGAAATGGCGTCAGACTACACTGGGACAACATCACCGAAAGATGTAGCCAATATTTTACTAATCTTTCACCGCAGTTTTTGCCTGTCACTGCAGCTTACCATTTTTTATTAGCTGGCTCGCCACAATGTGGGGGCCAGCTATAGTAATGGTCCGCGTTTTCCGTCTGTCACACGCAAATATCTCCGAAACTAAGCGAGATAGACCTATGGTTACTAGGAAACTCGAATAGGAAACCAGGCTTCATGATTCAGAATCTGCCATCAAATTCGCGATCGGAAGTACTGTTACGCAATTTTGGGTGTTTCCGGGTTGGCACTTCACCCACTCAGGCAGAAATGGGCCGGTTGGGCTAGTGAATGTAGTGAATGGATCAGTGGGAACAGTCACCAGTCGGCACCACACTGGGCACCATGGCAGGCCAGTATCGTCACGTCTCATAACGGACGATACATTGTTATTTACTTGTATTACTGTAATACTTATTGGTGAATAAAAGCGATGATGATGATGATGATGATGATGAGCAGCCTATTCTACTCTCTTACCAAGCAGCAATAGTTTGATGTCTTTGGCAGCTTGAACACCGTCTTCTTTGAGCGCCTTTTCAATGATCTTGTTGCGCTCGAGCGCCTGCCGCTCCTCGGCGCTCACTGAACAGCCCATAGCAGCGCTCTGAGTTCTTCCGACTTCTTTGCCTCTTGGTGACGATGTGACTTATCGAACTACAACTACAACTGGTAACAACGTGGAACCAGATCAACGTTTACGGGGTCAAAGATAAACTCGTTGCGCATTAACGCAGTCAAACGTAGGAGATCATAAAACCTGCGCCGGCAACTCCACATTGGTGTCTCAAGAATTCTCGTAGATTGCGTGCGTACAGGCAAGGCGTGCGTTGGCGTGCGTCGGCGTGTGGCAGTGCTGATATGCTAATGCTTCAGCGCAGAGGCTGGTGCGGCTCTCGGTCAATTGATAAATTCGCACGCAGCCAGCATGCATCACAGCGCGTATACACAGTACAGCACCGCCAGACCACCACCACTGCTGCTGCTGCTGCTGCCGCTGCTGCTTCCGCCTAGAATGATGCAAGCGTTGCGCAGGCATGCGAGCGTCACCGATCTAGGTCAATTGATGCGGAACGTCGCCGCGTATATACACACATTTCAGCATCGATGGTACAGCCTGACACACGGCACATACTGCGCCAGTGACAACCTTTGCAGTCGTCGTCGTTCAGCAAATCACGATGCTACCGCAATGGCAAATAGCGCAGCGCAAAAACCGAATTTTGTACTTATGTGACACTAGGGCTAAAATAGTGTTTTAAGCTTAACAGTAAAAAGCAACTAACTATGATGATATTACACAAACTAGTGCGGCCGAAAATCAGCTTGGCCAGCTTGATCTGTAGCACTTATAAGTTATGACAATAAGTGGCCAAAGTAATATGGCAAAGGCCGCATCGAATCCGTGGGAGAAATCGGGACTCCCGTC
>Ga0126335_1000256_pt1 | contig 25266 bp, 11 predicted proteins | sample OlaspJWI45metaG_FD_108409 | JGI IMG/M metagenome (GOLD analysis project Ga0126335, IMG submission 108409) | Marine gutless worms symbiont microbial communities from Oahu, Hawaii - Olavius sp. 1 OAHU.JWI-45 metaG | ecosystem: Host-associated > Annelida > Digestive system > Unclassified | place... | reverse complement strand
TCTGTCGTCACTTGTGAACGGCATTTTTTGTGTTTACGTCTGAGCAATGCTGACGCATTGCTGACGTCATTGTGTTTTCGATCAAAATTGGTATCTTCAGTAATCAAGAAATTGTAATTTTTTGCAGCCTAGAAGTAATACAAATAAGGTGTCATTTTGTTTGTAATTGGCAGCAGTTTAAAATAGTAAATAAATGGCATCTTTTTCTTTAAATAGTTTTATGTTGAATAGGAAAGTTTATGGGGGCTGTTTAATTTGGCCCACTCTGTACATCCCTGTTTGCAACTAACATTGTACCTTCGCAGGGTGGGATCTAGATGCAATCATTTATATTAATGTATGTATATACTGATCCAGAAATTGCGGAGCTGACTTAAACTGGTGCATAGGAACTTCTGAAGTCTCATTATAATCATTGACATGTGGCCTTCACACTTAGGCTAACGAACAATTCCCTTACTGGATCTATGCTTACAAATTCCAGGGCTCCGTTTAATGTTGGATGCCCCCATCACTTAGACTTGAGTTAGGCATATAAGCTGCAAGTATAATCCACGAAGTACAAAGATCCATAACGTTAATTCGGAGTTTTATTGCGATATTGCGGATCTGCAGTAATTGTTGAAACAGATTTTAGAAGTTAGCCATGATGGTTGACTACTTATGATGACTAAGTAAGTAAGTAAGTAAATAAGTAAAACGTGAATTTATATAGCGCATATCATTTAAGAAAACCTCTAATGACTACACAAATGCCATGCTTGGCTTGGTCGCACCTCAGTAAAGGTGAATTTGCGGATCTAGGTCAGGTCACGCCTGACAGTCAGAGACCTGGAAGACCAGATTCACCTCGCAAATTCTCCCGGCCCTCAGTCTGTACTATAACAATAAAAAGTGATACGTTTAGGTCGGTTATTTTGTTAATGTATATACTGAAAGTTTAAACAAGTCTGGCTGCTTGCGTGCCGTCAGCCATCAGCCATCAGCCAGTCACTACCAGATTAATTCAATGAATTCACCAATGCTAGCAATGTCACAGGCAATGCTGGCATGAGTAAGCACAGGCTTTTGCCATTATAGACGGCCTGCATACAGCACAAAATAATGAGGCTAAATGGCACAGTGCCGTACGTTGCTATTCTGTAAGCAAACACTGTTTCGTTATGTGTGCTTGGAAAATTAGGCAGAAAATGCAACTAATTTACGTGTATTGAATGTGTTTTGGTTGATATTTGTAAGAACTAAGAAGAAGTCATTGATCGTAGTGACAGGATGTCATTGCTTATAGCAAGAAGAAATGCGATCAAGTTGATGTTAAAATTGACCGCCGGTATGTTGTGTGTGAAATTTTGGCCACCAACTGCCAATTTGGATTTTAGAAGGAATTGTATTTGGACTATTCCACATATTTGAGAAGCCCATTGTCTACATATCTATTAAATTTTGTGAAAATATCTTAATCGGGGGAGAAATATGCCCCAAAAACGAAAGTCAAAACGGGCCCTCTGGCGGCCAAATTCTACTTCCGGTTTCAGTTTTGACAAGTGTCATCTTTCGGGGACCTTCCTGTGTATGATCCTACAAAATTTCAAGAGAATTGCTCAATGAGATATGCAATTCAGCTTATTTTATATTTACCTTTGAACCTACATTGCCAATGGCACAACAACACAGGGCCATCATGCAGGCCATCTATACTGCCTACTACCTCAAATGACTAACTATAAGAACTGTACAGCTCCCGATTCCAGTTCAGGCGAGAGATACTTCTTAAACGTGTTAATTGTATTACAATTAATGTAACCTGCAGATAATGAGTTCCAGTTGTCAATAACTCTGTTACAAAAAGCATACTTTCTAATATCAAGTCTGAATCTTCTCTTGAACAACTTCTGGTCATGTCCTCTTCTACCATTTTCATAAAGCTGGAAAAATAACTCACGATTAAGATTGTATTTCCGATTCATAATCTTAAAATTTTCAATTAGATCACTTCTCACTCTTTGTCTTTCTAATCACATTAAACCCAATGTTTCAGTCTCTCATTATATTGCAATCCTTGCATACCAGTGACAAGTTTGGTAGCTCTTTACTGTGCACTCTGAATTAGCTTAATATCTTCATCACAGTGAGGACTCCATATTTGGCTACAATATTCTAGGTACGGTCTGACCAGAGTTTAGTATAAAGAAATTATTGGGGTCAGGTGAATTTGTGGGGCAGGTCTTCCAGGTCTCTGATTGGTCAGCTGTGATGTGACCTAGATCCGCTAATTTACCGTACGGCACGGTAACTTGAGATGCAGCATGGGTGCAGCATTCAGGTGCAGCATTCGGTCTATGAATGGAATGTTAGTCAGTTTTTTATGAGCTAAACATGACAGGTGCTTAAACAAGGAAACACAAAATAAAAACAATATAGTACTAATAGAAGTAAAATTGCGGATCTGCATTGGGGGTCTGCAATTTTTAAATCAGCTCTGCAGAACTAGGCATAGACCTATAGTCGGCCGACTCGGCGGATCCGCCCCACATGATCTGCCCCGCAGACCGGCAATCACTTTGTAGGCCTATATGTGAAGATCAGCACGTTTTTTAGACAGGCCCATTGCAGATACACAACGCCAGCTGCCCCACATTTTTTATAGACCTAGATCTGCAGATCTGCCTTGCAGATCCACCCTGCGAATGGACGATCACTGAACATCAATGTTACTGGAGATCACGGATGTCTAAAAACGTGCTGATCTCTCTGTATTTTTTCATGTGCAATATATGTAATATATTATATTCAGTGTGTTTCAAAATAATCAATGTGACTACGTCTTCGACGATAACTTGAATAGTAGGCGTCCGATTTTAATAATTTTTCGTACAGTTATTACTTAGACTATAGGTTATCGAAAGGTAGTTTCACTTTTCCGTCTCACCTATTTTGTGCAACTGCCATACCTTGGGAAATTGTTGAACCTGAAAATTCGTAAATTTAGTCGTAAGCAGCTTTTTGTTATTTTAATAAACACAGTTCAGCAATAATTTATTTGCACATATTGCCTTTCAACTCAAATTTGTGTTATACAAGCTCACAACAAATGTTCAAAATGTCTCCCGTGTGCATGCATGCATGCTGTCAGTCGCTGCCTCCACTGGCTGACAGCCAAGTCAACGATGTGCTGCTGCGCACCATGCCAGACGTGGAGATGTTGCTTCAGTTCATCGACACTGTTGATTCGTGATCATACACCCGCTGCTGCATGACACCCCAGATCTTGTAGTCGATGGGATTCAGGTCTGGACTGTTGGGCGGCCAGAATTCAGGACTAATGAAGTCAGGCGTCTCGATCTGCAGTAACTGGATGGTATCACGGGTGCGATGTGCCAGAGCGCTGTCTTGCTGGAAGACAAATCAGTCGCTTGCTACCTGTTTGATGGCTGGAATCATCTGCTGGGACAGCAAGACACTGCAATAGTACTGGTCATTAACTTTAACTTCGGGGTCAACAAACATCAGCTCAGTCATTTTTTATACGGCAACCGACACCATAACGGACTTGCTGAACGTCGAGCGCGTGCATAGTAGATGGCTGGGTTGAATGAATTGCTTCTTGGTTCAGACTGGCACGTCGACCCAATCGTTTTGTGAAGTGAATGGTGGTTCAACAGTAAACACTTTTTCGCCCATGAACCATATGAAATCGACTGCAGAATCATCGTACCTTTTCAGCAGCTGTTTGCAGGCGACGCGGTTTGCTTCAGACAGTTGTTACGCACGATGTTGCTCGAGGCACTTGAGTTGAAGATCACAGTGAATGATCCTACGGACACTGGAACGGTGAATGCCAGTTTCACGTGAGATTTGGCGCGTCGATCGGTGCGTTTTGGGCTTGTCCTCCTGACTCGGTACAAAGTCATCCACTGATTCAATGTTCTCATCAGTTCGCACCGAACATGGTCTGCCACTGCTTGGCTGTCTGTTAACGGTACCCGTCTTGCGGATTTTCTTCAGGAGGTAGTGGATACTTCCCAGTTTCCAACCTTTGTCAGGAAATTCAACAGCTTTTGTGTTTCCCAGCCCTTCAACAGATAAAGGTTTTTGATGAGAACAGCATCTTTGCCTACGATTTTCATGATTTTAATTTTTACTTAATGTAAAGTAAACAAATTTATCATCCACAATAAATCTTGTTATTGTTCTATTTAAACCGGAAGTTAAATAATAAGTAAGTAAAGTTACACAGTCACATTACAGAGATGCATGACTTTAAAATCCCGGTGTTGTAGCGTTCGTGTTAACAGCTATGATGGGCTAAATTTGTAATTTTTGCGTTCAACAATTTCCAAAGGTAAGGCAGTCACACCGAATTGGTGAAGTGGAAAAGTGAAACTGTCTTTTAATGAACCAAAAATTATTACAAAGTGATGCTTACTCTTCAAGTTATCGTCAAAGACGTAGTCACATGGATTTTTTTGAAACAGTGTATAATGAATTCGCTGTGAAGATCTGCACATTTTAGACAGCTTCATTGCAGCTGCAGATCCGAAGTTTTTAAATTGGCTTAACATTGGCCCACAGAACCAGCTTTACTTACTTATTGCAGATCCGCCCCGCATTTTCAACTGCAATCCAGATTCGCAGTTTGACCTAATTATCTGTCCTGCACATCTGCCTTGCCCCCGCAAATTAACCTGACCAAAGTTGTTGTTTCTTTAGATCTGTCAGTGAAATTTTGTTTTTTTATTCCAAATATTCTGTTAGCTTTCTTCGCTGCTTCACTACATTGCTTTCCACTCACAATCACTCCCAACTTTTTTCATCCAAGAGACATTCCAGTTTCACATCATTCATAACATACTCGGCTCGTACATTGTTGTATCCCCTGTGCATAACCTTACATATATTGATATTGAAAAGCATTTGCCATTCTTTGGACCATATAACAATTTTACTGAGGTCAGACTGCAAAGCACTAACATCAAATATGGACATTGTTTTAAGTGAATTTGTAAGTTATATTGTTTTTGCAGTTTGTACAGGTTGCAAACAGTCAGCAGCCATGAGCTTTAAAAGAAGTTATTATACAAGTGGTAGTAGACTTAGAGCAAAGAAAAGAAAACTAAGCTGTGATCATCAAAGTGATGAGGGTGATGATGGCCTCACAGGTACTGAAGTTTCTCTCACGATTTTCCACAATGTGTGATTTTACAGCCTCGTAAATTATCACTGATTTTGTTCCTTCTGTGAATTTCACAAAAATTGTAACTTTATGTGATTTCTGTAACAGCCTTGACATTTTGTGCATTATTGATCATCCAATTTGGGTTCCAGTCATCTCCATTTTTCTTGTTTTGTTTATAGCTTCTGTTGGCTGTGACACAAAAGCAGCACTGAACTACATGCAAAGTTTATTTCATGTGGAAGCTTTTGACAACAACTTGCCGCCAATTATTTTGCATCATCAGTTGTACAGCATTGTGCACAACAGGACGGTAGTTGATAAGGAGTTGGTAAGTTACGGTAGTTTGTTTGTTCTCATGAACTGTGTTAACAGTATGATACAATGCAGTATGATGTGGAAACACTTAACCAGGGCTGGGTTGTAACAAAGTACAAGTAGTACTTTCTTACAAATTACAATACTTCTTTACATTCTCAGTACTTTGTAAAGTAATAAAGTACTTTGTGCAAGCAATACTTTTACTTTCAATTTCGTTTCTTAGTCATACTTTGTAACGATGTACAATGACAAAATAGTCAGATTATGAAGTGTTTCCATGTTCATGTTTATGGCACTAATTGAGATTTTGTGCTGAATCAAAGTACAGTGACTAACAAACATTTTGAATAACAGCTTTTTCTTTGTTATAGATCATAATGTAGGCCTAGCGATGAATGAGCAGGCCGAACAGCATACAGTTACACTGAAGAATTTGTGATGCAATAATTCAAACGTTTTTGTTTTGTTATCTTAGGCTTAATTTTTTTTACTTTATAATGAAATACTACTTTTGATTTGCACTACTTTTGTGTTTTTACTTAACTAACTTTTTGTGAAGCACTTTTTACTTTTACTTATTGTAGTTTTTTTCCTAAGAAGTTTTACATTTTCCTAAGATAGTTTTAAAAGGCAATGTACCCAGACCTAAACTTACTGACGTTAACATGTGCTGGTAAACATCTTACAGCATGGTCTGGCATGAGAATCAACATGTTTTGTTACATTTTGTATTTTAGCTATCTGTCTATTGTTATGTTTGTTAATTAGGGAGAACTGAGAGATGCAAATGAAGTACGGCTGTTTAAGCTTGGCTCTGAGGAGAACATGATGTGCATCGTGTGTCTTGACAACTACAAGTCTCATGTGTATCGATTTGCCAATGAACATAAACTTGATCGCTATTTGATTGGTAGTTTTTTTAAATTTGTGTATGGTAACCAGTGTATTGTGATACATCTAAATTTACTATAATATGCTGAATATGTAGTCCCAGTCTTTTACTTTTCCAATTGTTGTTTTATTTAACTAACGTGTGTCTGTTTTTTCTCTCTGCTGGTTTTTTGGTCTCTGCAAAACTGGTTAAAATGATGAGACAATTAAAAGTGGATATAATTATTGTCATTAAGTTCATAAGAGCAAAGCTTGCATTTGCTCAGAAGGTCATGTTCTTGCTTAGTTTGTTTGTACATTGTATATAAGGAAAATTACTCAAAAACTTATGGATGAAATTCTATGAACTCTGTAGAATGGCTTTTGACAAGTAAGTCTGTAACATTTTGTGAATGATCTTAGTCCAAATTAAGTTTTATCATTTTATTCACTTCACAAGAAAAACGCTTTGCTTGTTGTGATATTTATAGTTTGGTCAATTTTATGTCTCAGTAGAGCTGTATCAAATATTCAGTTTGAATTCATATTGAGCAGTATGAGTAATATACTTTTTTAGCTATCCTTACTCTGTCTTTTTCATCTGATATTATTTGTAAGGTTTGTTTTGCAGAACGATTTCTTACAACAGTTGTATCACAACTAAATGATGTTAGTTTCAGTCGCAAACAGATGACAGCTCTTAACTTCACAGACACAGACATCACGTATGTAATTTCGCAGAGGATCGGTCTTTTTATTTTTGAGACAATTATGCACTTGTGTGTGCATAATGTTTGAATATTTTGACATCTTTTGCAAGAAAATTGTCTGTAACTATGTACAGTAATGTGCTACTGTTCTTTTTTAAAAAAAAGATTTAGTGTTATATTAATAATTTAGTAAATTTATATAGTAAGGCTGCATTGAATGCACAGTGTGCATAATGTGGCTTGTTGTGAGTGATGATTCCATGTTATGGTGTGTTAGTCTCTCTGTCTGTCTGTCACACAACTGCTGTGCAAAAAGCTGAAGAGATAAAAGTCCTGTTTGGGGTAGATCTGATTTCCCTATGGTGATGTGGGAGTGGAGAAAACTTACCCATTGTGAAGTATGGGAATGTTGCTCCGATTCAATGCAGCGTTCACCAAATTACTTTGTTCTTTTGTTACATGTGTAGTTGATGCTGTTTTTAACAGCATAATATTTGATTATGGGCACCCTGCAAAACCACAGTTAGGTGGACAGGAGAATTGATGATAGGTCGGCTGTATGTACAGCTGAAATTTACTTAGTTCTGGTGATATATATATACAATGTGTCCCGAAAAAAGTAAACCACTGTATACATTTTCATAATTCTGACAAACAATGTCAGATTCTAACCAAATTTTGCACCAACAGTGTAATATCTGATTGGAAACAAATGGTCAAATTTTAGTAAATCGGTCAACGTCTGCAAAAGTTATAGCAGGCTTAGCGAAGTCACCTGAAAAACATGAAGTGTCCACTGTTGGTAACATTTCAGACATGTGATGTCATTGTGCAAAAGTCAAACACAATTTAAATTCTGTGTTCAAAATGTCCTCCACATGCTCAAATGCAAGCTCGAAGACATAAATGCCACTGCTTGGCTGCTTCGTAGATGATCATCTGGTTGAAATGTTCCCACTCTTAAGTCAAATGCGACTTCAGCTGTGCAACATCGTGAATCTGGCTGCGGTAAATGCACTTCTGCAGCTTGCCCCGGATCCAGTAGTCTGCCGGGTTGAGATCAGAAATGTTGGCTTGCCAGAGAGTTGGAGTGATGAAGTCTGGTGTTTCACGAGTTTTGGCACAGTCTTTTGTGCCCTATGGGCAGAAGCATTGTCTTTTCAGCAGACGTCACTTCTGGATTAGTGACTGCACTAATTAAGATAACGAAAACTTGAGATATTTTGTCGTCAATATATGAAAATTAATAACTCCACTTTTAAAGGATATTTTCTAATGAAGTTTTGTGGTTCTTTTAGGCATATATTCATAATCTAATGCAGGTAATTTTTCTCCGGACACATTGTATATATGTAATGTTATATAATTGTTATTATTATTTTTGTTGCAACATTTAATTAGTGTTTTTGATTGGTTGTTAAGCATCATTGTTATCTGTGTGTGATGACAGACATTTGGTGAAAGCATGTGTCTTGACAGTACGTGATGTCAACAGTTGGTGGCTGTCTATTCCGCGTGCTGGAGTCTTTATTAAGTCACTGATGTATGGGCGCCGAGCTCTCATGGCTGTGTTTCGCAGATGCAAGTATCGTGAGATTCTGAGATTGGCAAGTTACTAAATACTTTGAATCTATTAATGTACTAGCCATTCTGCCCACTCAGCCGGGCATTACGTAGGCAGCCTCATCCAAGCCTTTCGCCCACGCTGGGCCCTCACTTCCCATACCTATGTGTATGATTGTCAGCCCACCTAAATGCCGGCCTGTCAAGTGCCTAGTGCATAGTCTAGACGGGCATTACCCATATGCATAGTGCATACTTGAGCCCCATCCCATCCCTCGCCTGCCCCATTCTACACCGCTACAGTGGTAGGCCTGGGCCGACTGACCTGGCGCCTGGCCAGCAGGTTCCACGAGATACAAAAAGGCCAATTTTTGGCCCCTTACCAAAGACCCCCACTCCAACTTTTTTGTACCTTAAACCATCCACGAGATGCCCTGAAACTACCCTGATAATTCAGACATCCGTTGCATCTGTTCCCAAGTTATGAGCAGACAGACGGACAAACAAACATATATATACACACATAGTGCCTTATATACATAGGTACATCTAATTAGTTATGGCTGTTTTCTGTATGACTTAAACTGCAAAATAATGAGTTCAAACATATGTTCCTGCAACGTTACTAACAGTGTATTTTTGCTTTCAGTGCCACCATTGATACTTGACAAAAAGTGGCTTTAATTTTATACATTATTTATTGATTTGATCGTGTTGAAATTTATGTACCATATACTGAACGTGAATATTGAATAAAAAGAATTCTTGTATAAAGCAGAAATAAAGTTGTACTGAAGACAGCTTTTGCAAACACAACTATTCATCAAAAATGGTTCACGCTGTTCACTTTCAGAATAGAATAATAGTTTGTTATTAATGAAATGTTTAGGATTTAAATTTTTAAAATTTTTTTGAAGTTGATTATGATAAGCACTCATAAAAATAGTGATTTTTTTGCAATGGAATTTAGTTGTCGTTTTGCAGCGTAATTTTGCTCAAATGTTGTGCACATGTAACTTTAGATATAATTTACAGATTACATCAGTTAAACGCAGAAAGTGTTTGAAAGAACCATAAATCAACTTTGGTTTTTGTGCAGGACCTGGAATTAAAGAAGCTTCCGAAAGTGGCAAAGCTGGGCATGCAATATCACATTCATGACCTCACTGGAGCTGACCAGATTGAAAGGTTTGCTGAATGCATAAAACACACTTGTCGTTACAGTCTTTGTTGCCTAAATTTGGGCATCGAAAAAAACTGAGTGGTTGTTGTTACAGATTACATGTTGTATTGTTAAACTGGTTCCTCAGATTACACAAAGCTTGTGTGTTTGCAGTGTGCACACAACAAGTGGTTCATTGCTGCGGCTGCGTGATTCTGCAAAGACACCCAGTCGCTGAAGTCTCTGTTGCATGTCATTCGTATACATTTAGTTGACAATGTGCTTCATTTTAGATGCTGTCATTGTTTATAATTGATCTGGTTTACAGTCATCTTGTCCCCAGTCAACTCGTCTCCAAGGCCAACCTAACCCTTGCCTTAACCTCAAACTTAACCTGAAACTTAATTGTTATTCAGCACACAAATTTATTAGAAACGTTGGCCGCCGTCTTGAATTTTGTTTCTGAAACATATCTCGGCTAATGGAATGTAGACGGCAGGGTTCAATGATACATTCAACACATTTATATAAAAAGTCCAGTTAGCTGCCCTCATCCCAGTTCATAGAACACCGCCCCTCTTTCCGGATGAGTACCGCTTCCTTGATCCATCTGGTACTTCTGTCAGACTCCCTGTCTAAGATTGTAGATGCCGGCCAGTTGATCACATGGTTTGTATGTCTTGTATGGTCAGTTAAGACTGATTTATGTTGTTCTGGAAAAAGGGACAGTGCTCTATGAACGGGGATGAGGACAGCTACACACAGAGCCACACATATGACCGATTTCTTGCCACGTCGCATCACTACCATAGCAAGAACTGTAAGAAGAACTGAACAAGCTTCTTCTAACGAAGGTCTCTAACAGAGATTGAAACGTCAAGGCAAACAGAGTCTGGTTGTGTTAGCTGTAATTTTTATATAAATGTTTCTACCAACCTAAAGAATATATTTAATGACATTCACCACAGTTAATGAATGCCACCTAGATACAATTTCACCTGCCAGAAGCCTAGCTGTTAATTACTAACAAAAACATCACACCCAGAAAACACTGTTCTCTCAGAATTAAAATGCAGTTCAATTGCTAAAATAATACTTCACTTGGTTGCAGAATTAGCAAAAGTCGCTAAATATGCTACAAAACAACAACCATGCCAAACTTGTTGGCAAAGCTCCACTATTTAAAGTATAGCTCGCATCATAAACAAGTACTGTGAACACTGAACAGTTAAAGTATACTTAACTGAATTTCACCATGACTTCCTCAAAATATTAATCAATAAATGTGACACTTAATTCCATATTGCCACCTGAGGCCGCCTAAGTGCACATAATATTTTACTTGCTTAACTCGTCGTCAGGGATCTTGCTTCATGTATCGAAATTATACAGCGACTACTTGGTGTCCTCACAGACCTGATTTCATACCAGCATGCACAATTCGGTGCTGATATGTTCATCCATGGCTCTATCCATTTGTATCACAAAATCTGCTGAAATTTTACCTACAACTTAATTACTTAAGAACTAAGAAATGGCAGAAGTTGACTGACTGTGCATGTGATGAAACATGTTTGAATGGCAGCATCTACTGTGAGTTTTTGTATCATTTATTTATTTTTATTATCCACAAGTCGTTATTTCTTAGTAGTTTGTAGACTGCTTATGGTCCTTGAGCCTGCTATTGAATAAATGATTTTTATTTGATTTTCGAGTAGATCTGCTGAGTAGGCCTACGGATCAAATAAATCAGCCTGAGCTAACCGACCATGTGAAAATGAAACACCCAGTGCTGCAAAAACTTTTCCGTATTTAATCAGTCAGTCTTTATTTAAAGTAGGCATACATGGCCCATAAGACAAACACGGGAAACAGACACACATACAAATATACAAAACATTTAAAAACCCAACACGAAAATAAAAGAAAAAAGAGCACTAAAACAAAGATTAACATGGCGTAGATGCACGCAACATGAGTTGCTGCAAGACAACCATCGTGTAGACTACGGGAAGTAAACTTGGCATTGTGACATACAGTGTCAAAGCTTGGAAGACCAGTTTCAAATATAATGTTAGTAACACTGTCATACTTATTGTAACCAAAAATAGTTTTATACACTTATTACAACATGAACGAAATTTAGACAAACTAGCAATGCTATACAAAAACCACAAAGCAATGTAATAAAAGTAAAGACAATACGACCGAAACAGACGTCATTAATAAAGACCGCAGTGGCACAATCCTCATCACTCAATGAAGTGTTTTGGTCTTAACTTCAGTAGGCACTTGGCCTACAATGATTACACAGCACAATACGCAGCAGCAGTGTAGACTGTAGATAAGATATTAGACGGATATCACTGGATATTCGACGTACCACGCATTTACATAAGCGTAGGTCTACCATGACCTTCGTTGGACGCAATACCGCGTCGGCGTCTGAGTCAGCGCAAAGCTGCGGGAAAATTAGGGCAGACAGGTCGGTAAAAAGTTCTACGGAGTCCGGACTAGCACTCTCACCGTACGTACAGCCGGCCGCTTGTCCGACAGATGCCGCTGCCAAAGCGTAAGTCAGTCAGATTGCCGTGCGGGTGCGGGCATCGCGGAATACGATACTGCTGAATCCGAGTCGGTGCGGGTGCGCTGAACCATGCTGAACTGCCGTCGCTCGGCCAAGTTGGGCCAACCCCTTGGCAACCAGCCTTTCTCCTGCTCAACCTCAGCTGCTGATGCGGCTGCTGCTGCTGCTGACAGAGTCGTAGGCTCGAACTTGCGGCAGGCTGAGGCTCTCTGCAATTGGTCTACGCACGCAGGCCCGACACGGCGACCACGAGCGAGTGCGCCGCAAGTCAGTCACTCACACTCAGTCTGTCACTACTGTAACTCAGTTGGCAGGGCCGGTGCAGCAGAGAGTGGAAGAAACTGGAAGTGTAGACTAAGTTGAATGTTACAACTTTCGTACTTATGTGCTGCTCATTCATCATAAGGGATCGTCGCAGTTTTCCGGCTTTTAGAGCTGTTTGCCTGGCGTGAGTTTTCGTTGGTCGGCTGCACGTCGTCGTCGCTGTGCCACGGTTCTGTGTAAAGACGGCGGACGTAAGCATCATTACGGACGACGTCATGGGTCCGCCGTTCAGCAGTGACGTCGAGTCCCCGTCACCTCAGTGGGTCTCTGGTCTGCTGCCGCCGACGTCTTTGCACGACGTCTGGGCGTCTCCGTCGTCGTCTTTCGGCAGCGCCGGTTCCGCCGACTCGCTGAGCCCCGCATCACTGGCACAGGTATTGTACGACATTTTGTGCATTTCTTCAAGTTTCAGATTTGCAGCAAATTTGAACTCTTAATTTCTAGCTTCGGTAGTTACGGAGCCGGGCGGCCACTCGCGCTGCCTACACGCTTGACCGCATTTTGATGCTGCTGCTGCTGCTGCTGCTGTTGATGATGATGATATGCGGGAGTTTAACATATCGGCCAATTCTCACGCTTTCACCTAGGCCAAGCTTGAAAACTCGGCCAACATAGTATTTGTAGAAGTCGTATTGCTGGGCTATTTGGTGTTGGTACGGAAGTCATTCTTCGGCCACACCAGTAAGTGGTTCTAAGCAAGTAGTAAGTAGATATCCATTATGAAGTTTGATGTGTATTCAGCAGCATGTTATTAGGTTATGCAGCATTTCGGAAAGATTATGCCTCTGGTTTTTGGAACAATGGACAGATCAGATAAAAGACGTCGACCACACAGACCTGACGGTTGCATGATATAGGCCTAGTGGACTGATGCCGAGCTAGTCTGCAGGAGCTGAGCCATTGTGCACTTGACAGCCAAGAGTGAGACAGGATAGTGAACGAGGCATCAGACGTCAAAATTGTTGTTGTATATTCTGTCAAATATCGTGAATATCCATAGGCCTAATGTCAATTTTGCCAAGTCGCCAACTATTGCGCGCATTGACCAGAGAACTCTAGCAGTATTTCTGTGAGATGGCTGCGAGTAACAGGTGTCATATATCAAGTGAGTGCGCTGCTGCTGGCTGCGCGTGGACCACGTCTATACACTCACTCACTGTACAGCTGTTGTAGGACTGCTTCCTGCTTGCGTGCGTCGCCCGGCGTATACTCTGCAGTACTTCCGATTCTTGGTAACCGGCCGACAGCCGTGCTGGCGTCTAGCGGTCTTCCGGGCCTGCAGTACGTTAGCTAACCGACAGGTGGTTGTCTGACTGCTGGCCTGGTTTCCAAGGCAGGTCAGACCGATCATCGGTACTTGCTCGATGAATGTTACATGTATAGCATGCAGCGTCCGTCCGCCCACCCGCACGCCATGCTGGATTGCTCGTCTGTTATATTGCGGACAGTTTCAGTGTACATACAGGCTCATGTGTCAATCACAGCATGTCCCGGTCTCAGTCTGACTGCAGCGTCATAAAATCGCAGTGCAGCAGTGCACTGAGTCAGTCTGAGTGTGCTGTATAAGTTAATCGTTTCTGATCATCGGTTGTCAGTTGTGTCAGCACGCATGCCTGTGTTATAGCTTTTATCAAATCGTGGGACCAACGTGGTTCTGTCATGCGGTTATTAACTTATTACGCCAGGATGATGGCGTTTTGTCGTGCCATGACATGCAGAAAACTATATGCGCATGTGATGAATGGGATTTGTCAGTGCTTTCTCTTTACTGATAAAATTTACGAATATTTTGAATATTTATGTAATTACATTTCGACGGCGTGGTGTAATGGTTAACGGCGTTGTTCTGATCAACGAAGTTAACCAATGTTGGGCCCGGTTAATACTTGGATAAACATGTAGGTATGTTACCGTATGTAACCAGCCAACTATAGGTCAACTCAGCCTTTCATCCCTCCGGGGTCGGTAAAATGAGGACCAGCATCGGCTGGGAAGTCAAAGGCATGGTTCATACCGTTCGCGAATAAACTCGTGGGTGTGCAGGTAACACTGTGAGATCCCTTACAAGTTACAACGTGTGCCGTACATCTGCGCTTCTGTGATGAGATTGCTCATAAAGAGGCGCTCTATCAAGTATCGCTTACCTTTACCTTTACTAGACTTTACATCAGTTTCTGCAATCCTGCATAACATTTCTGAAACTTGGCAGGCTACTTCAGCTATCTATGGAATCACAAAAGTGGTTTTGCTCGAGACCTTTCTACCCTGAAACCCAGAGCCTACGCTATAATTGCATAATCTATACAGAGAATTTTGCTGGCTATACAGCTGATGTTAATGTGAACTTTATGAAGCGTTCTTTATTTTGCCCCCGTGTGGATTCCGGGGTTTAGAATAGACCCACTCCGTTTCCTGGCCGGATGTCGTAAGAGGCGACCAAACCAGGCATCCTCAACCTCCATGGCCTCATCTGATTAGTGATGATTGTCTGGAGTAAAGAGGGAATATTAACATAGCTGCTCTAGTTACCATTACTATAGTACTACAATACTCTTGTTGCACGATGTCCTAGGCAGCTTATAGGTCCAGCAGATTGTTTTGTCACACTGGGACCCTTACGCTTTGCTTAGCCTAAAGGCGGTTACCTCAGTTCATATTGTAACACGGTGGAGTGGTCCAGGTGGGATTTAAGCTTATCTCAGTGATATCTGGCTTCCTTCAGCGTTCTGACGTTGTTGGTTGTCCACCTGACCTGTAAAAATCGTCCCCGAAATGATTTATAAAGTGTCGAGTGGGACGTTAAGCCTGTACACTCTCACACACTCTTTATTGTGCTTCCGCCCGCCTAGGCGAAAGGAGGCATTCCGGTCGTGCCGTCTGTGATTCTTGCTGTGCATCTGACGGTCTGTCTGCGACGAATTTCAGGGTTGGCCACCCGCCAGGACACCGTCCCTTTTTATGCTCCTGTTGGACCCACCACAGACAAATTCCCCTGGAACACAACCCTTGGCTAACCCCCGGGACAAGTTTACCCTCGGGTAAACCCTCAGACAAACCCTCCGGACATATGGGCGCAGGAATTTTCTGGTTTTATGAAATTAAACACTTGTGCATGTGTCTGTTTATGCTAGACATTGACTAGCAGCCTAGCAGCCAAGTTGGTCTTGTTTAAGTCGGATACAATATGATTGCTGGTTTTTAGATGTTATGTAATAGCTAACGGCCTAACGGCATTATGACAGAGTGCGGGTGTCGTGTACGGTAGTTGTTGGCGACGATACGGCGCCTGCAGACACAGACTATGTCAAACAACTCCGTGTTGACATCACAACTGCAGCTTCCGCAGCCGTCAACACGAGACGACTTCATCATCGGCAACGACCTGACGTCATTGCTAGCCGCATCCGCTGACGATGTCCAAGCTGTTCTCAAACATCTCGGCTTTGTACGTCATCTCTTGAGTTCATATAGATACCGCCATAACTGTAGCCCACCCACGTCGTGTGGTCACTGGTCAGGTGTCGGGGCTAGAGGCTAATTCCTTTTGCCGAATCATAATTCACATAGGCGTATTTAGACACTTTTTGTTTTAGCCTTCCAGGGAGAGAAAACATTTTAGCTGACAGACGTTTAAAGGGTGGTTTAAATTGCCAACTACTCAGTGAGTGAATAATAATTTATCTCTATTGTGATCTCAGTTCAACTGTTCAGTGTCCATTAACAGAAGCCTTGTCGACTTCTGTCAGTTCCGGTAGTCTTAAATGATCGTACTCGTGTTAGAAGAGAGAATATCATTCAAACGCATATTTACCATTTACCATTTGACGTCATTAACTGGACCCCAAAGGATTCACCATTTCGGTCTCTAGGGGAAGATCATATACCCCCCCTACGGACTCGCCGCTGATGGTGTACATGTACTGTATTCAGGACTCCGTGCGTTAATATTCTTTCCATTGTCTCATGCAGGTGAATGAGTTTGGCCGTGTGGCCGGGGTCAGCGGTGCTCAGCAGCTGTCTCTGGGTGGCTTTGAGTTGGGTTCTTGCGACTTGATGACCGACATTCAGAACCAATTGCACGAGCTTTCACTGACCGACTCCGACAGTAGCCAGACCAGTCGCTTTCGTATCGCTAAGAAACCTCCCAGCACTTACCTCTGTCACTTGTGCTTTCAGAAAGGACATTTCATCAAGGACTGCCCGCAGGTAACACCATTGTTATGTGATACACATAATAAAATGTCAAGTTTGTATACATTTTTTCTGCTCATCATTTTTTGTTTCAGTTTCGTCAGTTTACATATTTTATTTTGATGCGTGATAGACTGATGTGTCAGAAAGAAATGGATGTTAAATACCTAACGTGCCAAAGCAAGCAGTTATCAGATTACACTGCCGTTATGAACAGCAGTTTTGGTAAACACAGTCCACGGTGAATCAAGAATGTTTACCATAATATATTGCTATTAGTTGCTTGACCTGCATACTCCATTCATGCCAAACTGCTTCCACTAGTGACCAATCACTATTACTTGCTGAAATTCCATCTATTGTATTGGCAGGATGTTCCTACAACGCGTTAAGAATTCTAATTGCTGACAGCTAATAGTTATTGAGTTTGATGGAACGTGTAATCATTAGCAGCTGCAACAACTGACAGCAACCGCGATAACGACGACGCCGGCTATCGACGTCACGTCAAATTGCATCACTGGCGATAACGTCTTAGTGGTGTGGTCCTGCTGCAACGGACTTGAACGGAGGGCTGATTACTTTGGCAGTTTGCCGTCTCAAGCGTTGTTGGTCGATGCGAGAAAATACGTGTATCAGCTATCAGACTCAGTTACCCAGTGCATTTTGCAAACGGCGAAGTGACTGGCTGACGGGGGAAAGCATGGCAGGGCAGGGCGGGGCGGGACGCCGATGACTCAGTGCTGTATACAGCCACCAACCAGCCCTGTCTGAACGATCGAGTTGAGCGCTGCAGCTGACTTCTCGCTGGACGACATACGCAGATGCCCAGCCATCAGACACCAGTTGCTGAAACAGTCACAGGAGAAAGAGGCGGAGAGGGAAATGAAGGGAAGGGCGCGGCGGTATGTGATGCCGCTGGTGCTATCCTTCTGCTGGCATCTGCCGTCTAACTTTCTGTCTGTCTGTCTCTCTCTCTCTCTGAGCTGCTGATGCATGTATAGTCGTAGACGCCGGCGCCGTACAGTGCATTCATCTGCCGTTGGAATGCTGTTATTCCTCTACATACCAAGTGCTCCACCCGTCTGTCGTTGACATCTTATCATCAATACAAAAGACACTGTCTTGTCTTTCTGGCAGTTTTCCTCTGTGTTGATAGTTCAGAAAAGTAGGTCAGAGTGACCCGGTTCTGGTTTGTGCTTATGTTTCATGCAAGATTACACGTCTTTGTGTCCTGCGGTTGTGATTTGTTGCACCTGGTTAACGGATTAGTGATGTTGGTCTGTAGTTGGAGGAGGAAATATTTGAATAACAGAGCTGCTCTAGTTACTATAGTATTGTGCAACATTCTGTTGTTGCACGATCTTCTAGGCAGCTTACAGGTCCAGCACAGTGGGTTTTTGTCACAGTGGAACCCTTATGCTGTGCTTAGCCTAGAGGCGGTTGCCTTGCATCTTTATTGTAACATGGTGGAGTGGCCACAGTGTGATTGAAGTCTAATCTTGATGACCAGCTGGCTTCCTTCAGTGCTTGGGAAAGTTAAGCCTCTGCTCACTGACACACGCACGCGCAGGCACACAGACAGATTTTGACTGGTTATGAGGTAAGCTCAGTCAGCCGCTGAGCTAAAAACTAGTTAATGCCAGGCCTACATTGAGCGGGACCAGTCACGCAGTACAAACGTCAAGAGAATACAGCTGTAAAGATTGCAGGCTACGAACTATTTGTGTTGCTGTGTGCAAGGCTCGTCCTAAAGGCGAAGGTTTGACTCCATATCAAGGCAAAAAGCGATGTTTTGGGGAGTACAAATGTCCCAAGTGTAAACGAAAGTGGATGTCTGGCAACAGCTGGGCAAACATGGGTCAAGAATGCATCAAATGCCACATCAACGTTTATCCTCAGAAACAGGTAAGTTAATGTTCTTTATGCTAATTGGCCATCGACTGATCCTGTCGCTGATATTATATCCTTTGCCGCTAAACATGCATCCACTGTTGACCAAAGTATCAAGCCTCAGTATCCTTTACATTCTGTTTTGTGCTCCTCCAGTTGCCCAGTGAGGTGTGACGACTTGAGCAGCTAACAACTGTGATAGCTGTCAGTCTGTCACGTAGCAGTCTAGGGCAGACTGTTTACTCATCGTGGTGGTGCCTAGGCCAACTCAGCCTTTCATCCCTCCGTGGTGGATAAATGATCACCAGCTTCGGCTGGGAAAGCAAATGCAGGTATGGTTCATTCCGTTCTTGGATAAACGTGTGGGTGTGCAGGTAAAACTGTGAAATCCCTCGACAATGCGTGCCATACTTAAGCACTTCTGCAGTGAGGTTCTCCACTAAGGGGCGCTATATCAAGTGTACGACCTTTAACTTTTCTTTTTACTTGTGTGTTGTTTTATTGTGTAATTTGCGTTCAAATGCCGCTGATATCGTATTTTATGCTGTTTTTTGTGAAGCCACAGAGGAATTTCTTCAAGTGGCATTGCACTGCTGGTACAGATGCTGTGTGTATTGTGTAAGACGTTTATTGAGGACATCTGGCTGCAGCAACTGGATTTGTTTACGGTTCAGCAGCAACGCTGGATAGCAGGCCTACCCACAGTGATAGAGATTAGTGCAGGACCTGTGTGCTGCTGAGAGCCTGAGACGCTGACCTGAGTGAAGCTGGCTGAGTGCAAGCATTTCTGAGAACTCTACACACACTACTGATAGTGCAGGAGTTTTTTATGTAGTTGTCACGTACTGCTTGTTAGAGAACTCACAGCTAAGAGTTGGATTTGAAGTGGCACATTTACTGAAGAACTTGGTCGTAAAAAACCTAGGTTATAAAAACAGACTAAAAACTTCAAAAGTGCAATTTCTGTTTCTTTTCAATTTTTTTGTTTTTGTTATTTTTAATGTAATTTAATAAAATTAATATTCAGATTTGCACAGTAATTTGTGGCAGTTCTTCTCTGACTGGAATTGTCTTTAGTATTATTTAGATGGATAAGTGTAGAATGTGCTCTAGCATCACTGGCATCATTTCAGACCGTAAAATGTAAAAAGTAAAAACCTAAAAATGCACAAAACCTGAAAAGCTGAAAAAAACTAAAAACCTGAAGAAAAAGTTTTAAAACGGTTTTTTCCAGCCCTGGCCTTGAATTGATGTGAATTAATTTTGAGTTTCTGAGCAACGAATGTACAATATAGTACATAAATAATTACATTGACAGTTACGTACAAAATGGTGTGAAGCACTGCAAGTACATGTTAATGCAGTTTGCTGAGGACGTCAGCTTAACATAATTCTTTTGTCTCCCATCACATCACATAATGTTTCCCTGGTCAATAATGAATTTTGTATTGTTGTGAATTGTGAAAATAAACGTCATGTGTAGTGGTAAATACACTAAAAATACAGTATGTGGTAATGTTACAGCGTCCATTGGAGAAACCAGATGGACTGGATGTGTCTGATCAGAGCAAGGTGCATCCACAACATCTCTGCCAGAAGTGCAAGCAGCTCGGATACTACTGTCGCCGTATTAACTAACTGACAATACCATCAGACTAAGTTTTATGCTGCTGAATTTGAAATATTATAACATGGGATCAGAGCTTAGGCTTAGTAGTGCATGTGTACCATGTAACAAAGTTGCATATTGTAGACCTGCTTGTTATGTGGGTACTGGTGGCTAGGCAACAATACATGTGTTGGAGTTGTCTACAAAATGTATTATTTATATTATGTTATGCAGCTGATATATATGAATATTATAGCATTATTTGCAAATGTCTCATGCTAAATTTCAACATTATATAAAACTTTAAATAGGTTTTGTCACTTATAACTTTAACTAGCCATTCTGCCCGCCCAGTCGGGAATTACGTAGGCAGCCCCGTTACGCTTTTCGTCTGCCCAAGGCCCCCGCTTCCCATGCCCGTGTGTAGTATGCATGCCAGTGTCATGCACAGGCCCGTCAACACAAACGCCTGTTTCTATTTCATCTGTGCAATGCGCATTGTCCGCCTATGCCTGTGTGCATGTGCACCTATAGCCTGTCCAGTGCCATCGCAGTGCCCAGTGTGCTTGCTGTGGCGCATGGCTGGCAAGGTCCCGCGAAAAATGCCAATTTTTTGGCCTCTAACCATGACCTCCTTCCCAAACATGCACAAATTTTTGTGCATAAAACCATCCCCGTGGGACCCTGAAAATTTGGAGATGATTGTCACAGCCGTTCCCGAACTATAAGTGAATAAACAAACAAACAAATTTGCAGACACACGAACAGAATTATTAGATTAGATGGTGCTACATTTTGGACACATTTTCTGCCCTTTTTGTTTGCAAAGCACTTTGATGCATTGCTTTACATTTCTTCATTGTGAATTTTGGATAATTCTGATTCCCTTGCAGTACGGATCAATATTTGACTTCTGTAAAATTATGAAAATGTTAATGATTATATAAACTTTAATTCACTAAGAAATGAAACAGGTATCAAAATGCTGTTGATTTTGAGAGCATGCCTAAGTATAATAATAATATGTATGACATATGGATATGGTAGATGCCGCAATTACATTGCTTGAAAGTTAGCTACCTTCTGCAAGCTATTGTCAGTTAAACTGTGCTTTGGTTTTGGTCTTGGACTTGAAAAATCAAGTCTTATCCAAGCTTGGTGTTGACTGAAATATGAGAATGGGGTCATTCTTCTGGACCAGCTGCGGATGTCGTTACGTTGTCAATGTTTGTGAGTAATAGTTGATCTAGGTGAACATCATGATTCCGTGATCTGAGGAAAGTATTTTTGTGTTACTGTAGCTCTAGATTCAGCTGATGTTGTTCTGTAAATATAGTTGATGCATGGTGATGCTGTGCTTAGCTGCATACACCTGAAATAACATTCGCTTTGATTGCTTCAATTTATTGTTGTAATTGCACTGAGTCACTGTGTGGTTCTTGCTTGGTTGAAGCCAGTGTTGAGTGTGTGCTAAGTGCTAACAGAAATATTGAAACACTAGCCCAAATTTTAACATTGTTTTTTAACAAATGCCAATTTTGTTGTGTTGATTGTGAAGTCTTGTGCACAGTGGAGTGTTGTGCACTTCAGCAGTATACATTGCACGTACAGTTAAGCTCATGACTTAAGTGTCTGTTGCTTGTGCAGTATGTCGTAATTGAATTCCATTGTAATTTTTACTGCACTTGTATGACGGCGTTGTAGTTCATCAGTTGGATTGACTAGTCAGTTCACACAGTGTTGTCCTATGTAGTCAATTCTCAAGCTGTTTGAAAGCCGGCAAAATTTGGCTCTTGGTGGTATAATGCAGCAGAACATGTCTTTTGGAGTTGCTGGTTTATTGCTCTCTTGAGTCCTGAGGTTTGAGGTTGCAAAAGTCAAGGAGACTGCCATTAGCAGCTGCCTTTGTCTTTGCTATATCCGTACCTGGTTTTTATTTATCTTACAATATTTCATATGACTATGATACTGTACTGAATGACATGCTCAGAGAAATTATACCAATTTCACGTTATTGTTGTGATTCTACAGATATTCAGTTTGCTGTAGATTATTGTATTAAATCTTAATTAATTGAATTTTCTTCGGCTTGTGCATAATTTTCGCATGTATTTACTTATTTTTGTTCAGTAATGTACAACATTAGTTGTAGCCTGATGTGAATGCAGTGATATTGAGGATGTTATTAATGTCTGTGCCAATAGAATCATTATTGTCTGTGAGTTGTCTTTGTCTTGGGCTGTGTGCAATACTGATGTAAATATGATTTCACTAGCATCATATATATTTAATTCCTATGTGCAATTTGTTTTGTTGAAGTGTAATAACTTTGCCTGGAAATACTCAGCATGCACAAGTTATCTGTTGTAATGTATTACAGTTTTATCATGAGACAGTGTATATGTCACAGTGTGTATTCTTATTTTCTTAACAGATATATGTATAACCGAGTAAATGAATGAATTGTATCATTGAACTTTGTATTATTGAACTTTGACAAATGGAATGTGGTGTTTGTATTTGGTGTATTAACATATTTTTATTTTATGTGTATATTTTATGTACTAATGTTATGTAGTCTTGGCAGATTGGTATTAATGGTCAATCTATAAAGCGATATACAAAATGTAATATATATATAGAAGATAGCTATAGATATTTATATAGTTCGATTAGATTATCAAGTGCTACATACTGCCTATTGATATGTTTTGTGTTTGACAGTATTATTGTGCTTAAGTGGATTGCATGATAAGTTGGTAATACACATTCATTTAACTAATTAACTGTATTAGCGTGAAGTAGTCGTTTCTGACTGCTAGCACACTTTTACCACTTGGTTGCTGAGAAATAGCACTCGGCAAAAATTGCTCCAGTGCACCAGAAAAGTCCATGTTTGCAATTGGGCTCATCTAAGCCCTCTAACTATGAATGTAGTTAATCTGTTCCTGGCAATGGTTTATTGTTTACAATAATTGTCCTGCTTACGTGTCTGACTATTATGTTATGAGTTACATGTATATTTTGATGTAGTCTTGCCACCATCATATCAGTGCTTGCTTGGATGCTGCGTGCATTTGTAAGGCTGTGGCTTATTGATTGTGAACTGTTGTGCAAAAATTGGGTGCTGTGCATTTCTGGATATTCAGTATTGCCAGCATAGTTGAGCCCATTGCATTACTGGACAAAGCTGTGATGAAAAGAATATATGCAAAATATTGGGTTATGACAGCTGCTTTCCACTTGGTTTTAGTCTGATGTTTTAACCTGAAACATTAGCAAATGTTGGCAGTATTTTAATATAGTACTAAGGTACAAACAGCTTGAATATTTTCAGTGTAATGTATTTTGTGCTTGTCCCAGAGGTGTGGTTGACGAACGTTATGAGATATTTCTTGGAATAATATTTCTGAGGAAAATCATGAAGCATTGTTCTTGTATTGCATGTATCATATGATACAGTGTAGCTGGGCTGATGTGTATGCTGATTTTTCTGTTGTACATGTTTAATGCTTACAGTGTACCTTGTTAGTCATTAATAGTTCTCTAGGCTGCTGACTATGGCAAGTCACATGGCGAATTTTTCAATTCAAATGAAGATTCACACTGAACTGAAATAGCAAAGAGAAGAGCATATCGAGTTACATAGTTTGAGATTGTTGCCATAATTTTACTGTGTATGATTATATATGTAGCTTTTATTGGCTTCACCGCTTGTGCCTTGCATATGTACATATTTTTGGACATTGCTACTGCTTATTGTGAGCATATTTGTATTGGCAGACTGTATCTGTTGTTTGGAATTTTTGCTAGCACTGGATCCAGACTTGGTCGAATTGGTGCTCATTATTGGAATATTACTGTCGAGATTTGATGGTTTGTAATGTTTAATGACATGGTGCTATCTTGTGCCTTGCAACAGTTTAATTAGTAGAGTAGATGTCCACGAAAAGAAATTCGAAATGGGCTTTCTAGCGGCGGAATTCTACTTCCTATAGAGTGTCGAGTGGGACGTTAAACCTCTGCTCACTCACTACTTCCGGTTCCAGTTTTGACCAATGTCATCCTTCGGGCACCTTCCTGTGTATCATCTTACGAAATTTCAAGGAAATCAGTCAACACACGGCTGAGTTACTGCGATTCAACCTTTTCTCTCTACATACCGTACCTTTAAACCTACATTACCAACGGCGCAACGACACAGTGCCGTCATTCAGGTCATTTATTGTTTACCTGTGTTATTCTGTTCCAAGAGTTTTGACATTTATTATTTGTTGTGCATGTGTGTGTGTGTTCGTTCCTTTTGTGTTGTGGTTACTGGATAATCTTTCGTGTTTTTGTCTGAACTGACAGCTGCAGTATTGGCTGCAGTGCTGAACTGCTGGTGTGAATTTTGTGCTGCTAACGGTTTCTGTGTGTCAAACTGAATCAGGCAAAATGACAACATTATGTATGAACTGGAAAGTTATCTTATGAGTCTTGTGCTTGTGTTATATTGGTAGTTTGTTATATTACATTTGTATCGCTTTATGTTAACTCTTGTGAGTTAGAGAATGCAGTTGCTGATGACAGTATTTGTATTTTGTATTAAACGGCACTAAATAATGACTTGCCCAGCTTTGCCAGTCGTGGGTTCCGGGGCTTAGAATAGACCCACTCCGTCTCCTAGCCGGATGTCATAAAAGGCAACTAAACCAGGCACCCCTCAACCTCCGCGGCCTCATCTGATTACTGATGATGGTCTGGAGTAAAAGAGAAAACATTAACACAGCTGCTCTAGTTACTATAGCACAGTGCAATACTCTTGTTGCACGATGTTCTAGGCAGCTTATAGGTCCAGCAGATTGGGTTTTTGTCACACTG